>Ga0326511_10001287_pt1 | contig 20987 bp, 31 predicted proteins | sample 0_2496_0518_D_FD_203701 | JGI IMG/M metagenome (GOLD analysis project Ga0326511, IMG submission 203701) | Bovine rumen microbial communities from UC Davis, California, United States - 0_2496_0518 | ecosystem: Host-associated > Mammals > Digestive system > Stomach > Rumen | place: USA... | reverse complement strand
AATTCGGAAAAGCTGTTCCTGCAACCGTGTTGGAACATCCACCGCCTCAAGTCCTGCAAAGTTTGCCGGGATCGGAACGGTTGAGACATTAAGAGAATCAAACTCTTCCCGTGTAATGTAACCTGTATATGTTCTCTGCTGTCTTTGGGATTCTGCCAGTTTTTCTACAGTCGCTTGAACGAAATGCAGACCATCCACTACATCTTCATACAGGCTGTATATACTTTTCACATCAGAAGTGTTTATCGTTGCCAGCGTTTTCGTTGTATATCTGTCTGATTTCAGTGATATTTCATAGTCTCTTGCCACGGGGCTCACCTCCCTCCGTCATGGCGTTCCAACATCCACCGTATTTGCATACTGATCGTTTTCAATTACGGGCGGCATGCGGACAGGCACTTCACATTTCACGTAATTTCCAACTTTTGCCGCTTTCCAACGTTCGTATTCGTCATAGGTCAACCGCATTGTGACCTCGCTCAATCCGTTCTTTTCTTCTGTGTAAGTTGCCTCAATCGGCTTAATATCTCCAACCATTCCAGTTGTTGTAAAATCATCGCAGTTGGCAGGATAGATATAAATGCCCATCAGACCCACCTCCAACGTGGCGTGACCGTGATTTTCGATACATTGCTACCGAAAGCAATGCTGTTCACGCCCATCTGCAATGAAGGAATTTCACCAACCATCGTTGCCGCCCCGGAAGCCGTATACACATAACCGTTTTCGCAATCGATGAAAACAGGGGAATCGGCACTCATGTCGGCTATTTGAATAGGGTATCCGGCGAAGGTGAAATCAACATTTCCAACGCCTTCTACCTTGATTAACGGCATCGAATCAGCGGAGCCGGGATTTAGTATTTCTGCGGATTCGGTCAGTTCAATAACGGTGTCAACAGCTTCATACATGAATGGTTGGCAGTTGAACGTGATAGTTGCGGTATCGTAAAATCCTTGATTCGCTTGCGTTCGTTTCCACCGCACTTCTTCCTTAACGGATGCCATGTAGCAACGGGAAGGATCATCGCTCGTTATCAGCTTGCCTGTGCCATCTGCCCATGCATTAACAATCTGCCTCTTGTCAACGCTTGCATTTACAAGCACAAGCTTCAACGTTAAGTCGAAATTTGAATACCCTTCATCAACGTGTAACGCTCCGTCCCGTCCCTTGACATAGTATTCTGTCATCCGTTTCCCGGCTTTCTTATGGGACGGCATTTCAGAAACGTACACATCTCCAAGGCTTGCCGTGCTAACGTTCCGAAAAATCACATAACTCATGGCTTAACCCCCCATTGACCGCAACCGGGAATAGCTTGCTCCGTTGATGTTCTGCTGAATCCGTTTTGTTGTCAGATCACCGACTTTTTCACCGCTCATGTAAACATTCACTTTGTTCATGGCTGTCACAAGGGCGGCTTCCATAACTTCTGCAAAATCATCCGCACTTGCGCCATTCCTGCGCCGTGCATTTTCTTCTGCTGTGATAACGGCTTCACCCCGGTGAAGCTCTGTCTTAAATCCCGAATACGGGACATAATCAATGCCTACCGCACGGGGCATGAATCCATATGCACCAAGTAATGTTCCAAGTGGATTGAAAAGAAAACCTCCGCTTGATGCTCCCGGAATACTGACAGATGAAATTTTGGAAGCAATAGCAGACAGAGCCGTTGCAAGAAGATCACCGGAGGATTCCACGGCACTTTTTGCTGAATCGCCGCCCTCTGCAAGCTCGGTGTAAGTCTTTTCAATCGCCGCTTTAGTAGTCTCTATTGCGGCACTTGTCGCATCAATTTCCCCCTGTAATGTATCCATTTCGGCTTGCGCCGCCGTGGCGGCAGACTCAGCTTCATCATACATCTTTTTGTTTGCGTCAATCTGCCGTTTTGCTTCTTCCGAATTTGTGGAAACAAATGATGTTATTCCTTTGAGCCCTTCAAAATCAATATCTGTGATATCTTGCACATATCTTCCGAATTGATCAATTTCACGCCCCTCAGAATACGCAACGAGTTGTTTGTATCCCATATCATCTGGATTGAACCTTTCACTTTCCCTGTACGCTTTAGCCTTGCTTGCCGCCTCACTCATAATCAGTTCGACAGCATTGTTCCGTGCGGATTGCATAATGCTTTCGTTCTGATTCCGAATGTATTCCTGTTCGTTGTATGCAAGAGTCTGCCGAGTTAAAAGGTCAATCTGTTCAGAGGATGCATTCTGTAAGGCGTTCATTATGGCGGCGTTCTTTAATTCTTTGTTCATGTCACGAAGTTTATCTACAGCACCTTGAACATTGCCACCGTAACTTTCAAAAACATCAGACGAACCGCCCAGAATTTTTTCAAGATCGCCTTCTGCACGTTTCCACTCATCTGTCTGTTTTGCCGCTTCTCCGTTCTTGTCAATCAGGCTTTGCATATAGTCAAGAATGGCATCAGCCTTTGTTGTTTGAAACTCAATATCTCCAAGAGTATTGCTTAATTCATCGTTGACAGAATCAACCTCTTTACCAGTACCAAACAACCCCTCAAATAAACCCTTAACAAAACTTCCGGCAAGCGAAACACCTGCCGCAACGATACCGTCAATGATTGCAGGGGCGTTGTTTACCAAATCACTGATCGTGCTTCCAAGAAAATCGCCAAGAGCCGCACCAAAGTTTGAAATATCCGTTTGATCAATGGATGCAGATTTGAACATATCCGTGATCGAACTGATTAGCCAATGTGTGAGCTTCCCTGCACTATTTACAATTTCTGTACCGGATTTAAGCCCTTCTTTCCCAACAGCAGAAAGCAGATCAGTAGGAAGAGAGGAAATTGATTCCGCAATAGCTGTTACAAGTGAACCACTGTTGCTAATACTTGTAGCGAGAGTCGGAATGAAGTTTTCCATATACGTGGAGAATGAAGTCTTAAAATTCTCCATCGCTTCGTCAAGCCGTTTCTGATCCCCTTCACCACCAACAGCAGACAGAAGGTCTTTCCATGCGGCGGCAAGGGATGATTTGCTACCGCTTATTGTTTCAGATGCTTCCTTTGCCGTTGTCCCGGTAATCCCCATCTGCTTTTGAATCTCGTGGATTGCCTTAATAAGCTGATCAAACGTAATTCCATCAAGATCGTCTATCTTATTTTCAAGGATGCCGGAATCGTTGATAAGGCGAACCATCTCAGAACGGGTACCGCCGTATCCCAATTTTAGATTATCCAAAAGCGTGAAGTTCTGTTTCGCAAAACCCATATACGCCGCTTGGATTGAACTGATATCGGTGCCCATTTTGTTTGCGTTATCAGCCATATCCACAACAGCCGTGTTTGCTAACTCTGCCGCCGCTTCCGTATTATTCCCCAACCCCTGCAACAGGGATGCTGAGAAGCTCGTGACGGTTTCCATATACTGATTTGCAGAAAGACCCGTTGTTTTATAGCTCTGTTCTGCGTACCGGGCTACACGATCAGCGGAGCCCTTGAAAAGCGTCTCAACACCGCCGATGAGTTGCTGATAGTCTGCGTATCCGTCAATAGCATCACTAACAACACCAGAAACCGTACTTGCGGCTTTTTTCATCATATCTGCCATGATGTTACCAACAGCAACGGTCATAGCAGATACTTTTTTGCCGAACTGCTGAGTCATGGACTCAGCGTTGTTTAACCCTTTTCTATACGAGGCATCATCCAATGTGATTTTTGCATCAAGGGTCATCAGATTCATCGGACTTCACCTCCAATCGTTCCCTTGTTTCATCTATCTTTTGCAACAGATATGCTTTGATATCTGCCGCCGTCTTTAGTTTGCCCGTCTTATGGCTAAACGGACTCCTATAAAAGTCCTCAAGTACTATCCCAAATCTCTCCGCTTTATCGGTGTCCAGTTTGTTCCCGGATGCAATGACATACAGCATATCTGCCGCATACCGTTCAAACCTTGCCCTGTGTCCATTGACATCGTAAACAATAAGGTCTACCAACGCCTTAATAGACAGGGGATTGTACGCATATACGATGTGCGTTACTTCTGCCCACCCGAACTCGGAGACGATGCGAAAAAACCCATTATATCCGTAATAATGGCATCTCTCAACGCTGTTGCGTAAACATTGTCTGCCATCTCATGCACTTCTTTTTCAGTAATGCCCTTGCTCATGCCGATAATCTTGTCAGCAAGCTTTTTGTTTTCTTTCAGCAAAAGACCGGAAATCTGAATAATAACAGCAGAGAACTTGACTTGATTCATCCCTTTATCGAACTTATCAAGCAAATCGCTCATTCCATCAATCTCGAACACCTGTCCGATGACTTCCATCTTTTCTGCAAGCACATTTCTCTTGTTTTCCATTCTTTTTGCCCTCCTAACAAAAAGAGCCGGGGTGGGGAACACCCCCTCCCCGGTTGTGGGTTAATTAAGTAGCCTTATCGAAAAACACCACTTCAAACGGTGCGTAATCGTATTCAGCCACATCGCTCTGACATCCGTGGAACTCAACACCAAAGTTGCCTTCGCCCTTGTCCTTGAAAGTAAAGGTGAAATCCGCCACGTTAAGGGCATTGTACAGCACGATCATTACAAGCCGACCATCAGCAAGATCACCGACCCAACACAGATCATCCACGTAGGAAGAATCAGACAGAGCCGTTGGCATCTTGACGGTGGTTTTCTTTCCACTCGTTGTTGCAACGCCGCCGAATCCAAGAGCAAAGTTCTCCGGGGTACACTCGACAAGCGTTGTGGTCAACTGCGGATCGGCAGAATCAACGAACGTGCCGCCTTTGAACCGATAACGCAGACCATCAATCTGCGGATTCCGCATTTCACGGGAGACGGTGAATGTGCCACCGCCGTTTGTTACACCAAGCAGGTTAGTTCCTGCCGTGATTGCCGCCTCTACAGCGGTTAGCAACGCCCCGGCATCAGCCGAACCATCAGCAGTTGTCTTGAAATTCTTCAGAAAACAACCAACGTTAAGCTGAAGATTATCGAACGTAGCTTCACGCAGAGCAGACAGCGAACCCGGAGCGGCGAACTGCTGAAGTTTAAGTTTCATCATGGTTTTCCCCTTTCTCCGGGATCATCTTCCCGGCATATGGTATGTGTTGATTAACAGATTGATATACGCACTCTGCGTCTCTTCATCTGTAAGGATTTGAATCAGCGGTGTTGTTGGATAAATCACAACATAACCGCCCGGTTGCTCAAACCGCTTCTTTATTCCAATAGCCGCCGTGATTTGGTCGGCTTTGGCAAGAAGCTTTGCAAGTTGGTTCTTTGGATACCACACTTGACAATAAAAGGATGTCTGTTCGCTCCATTCCGGCTCGTACAGCGGATATGTGATGTACGGCAATGTGACCTCATCCGGCACGCTATCAAGGGTGTAAGCAGGCAGGTCGAAACCGCTGAAAAAGGTTTTGAGTGTAGCCGCCGTGTTAAGCATCCGGGATCACCCACTTTTCCGCTGTCACCTTTGCGATCTTTACAGTGCTTGCCTCCGGTGCCTCCGAATCCTTTGTCATGCTCGTAACACGGAATATCTGCCCATCTGAAAGCCTTTTGAACACATCGTGATAGTCAAGAACCATTGACTTCCTCACAACCACCGTGAACAGCTCTTGCATATCCTGCTTTTCAGCAATCAACGCCTCTGTGGTGGTGTTCTTGATAATCGTGGCGTCAAACGTTGCCCCTTCTTCCCAATGGCTGTATTCCGAACCGCCGTAAGGATCATCTTCCCGGATATGGTTCATAATGCGGCATTTTTCCATCATGCTATCTAAAAGCACTTAAAACGCCACCTTTCGCCATCGGTTGAGTTGGCTACCGAAAACATCCTGCCACGATACGCTACCTCCGGCACCGCTACCCCCGGATGCCTTTGTGTAGCTGTAAACGCCTATCACGTTCTCGCTCTGATACGGGGAACTAACAGTTTCACCGTTTTTATCCACCCACGATTTAATCTCCTCCGACAGCGCAATGACCGCAGGAGGAACAGCCAAGGCGCATATCGTTCCTGTGAACGTTTCGTCATGGAGTCCCGCCGCTTCGGTGTCATCGTCATTGTTGATCCCTGTATCATGGTACGTAAATACGCCGTCATTGAGCATCGAGCCGTGAATCAGAAACCGCTGACCATCCAAAAGAGGAAGGGAGACCATGTTATCTGCTATCTCATAACGGCTCTCGTAGGACGTTTTAATGAAATAGTTGTGAATGTATTCACAAATCTGCTGTAACATGATCTCCCTCCAATTTAGGCTGTCTTTTTACGGCTTCTAACCGCCTTTTTAGGCGTTTCTTCTGCCTGCACGGGAATTTCTTCAGCCTTTTCCTCAATCGCCTTAATCACCGCAAAACCAGCCTTATTCTGCGTGCTGATCAATTCGTTGATCCGGCTTTCGGAAACTTCCTTGCCGTTGTACGGATAAGCATCACCGGGGTTGTACAGATGACCGTCTTCAAGATCACGCCAACGGGTGATGCTTTCAAACTTGCTCATTAAGCTCCGGGCGTTTCAGTTGCCGAAGCAATGTACAGGCTGTTGGGGTTGTACAGAACAGGCATGAACAGAGCGGAAGCCTTCGTCCACAGGACGGCAGGATCTTTCTCGCTCCACTGACTCACGTACACATACGGAGAAACCTCACTGGTCGCACCATCGAGGAACTGCGCCACATCGGTTTCCGGGGGATCTCCCCACAGACCATCACCGAGCTTGCCGTTCAGATTAGCACTGAAGAAGGTGATGCCAGTTGCCGGGAAGTACCGCTTACTGGTCACGGTTGGACGATTGTTAGAAACCGCACCGGGTACGCCGTAGGTCAGATCATTGATAACAATGTTATTCAGACCATATTCCTCGGACAGATAAGCACGCAGATCAGCGTTGCTCACAAGCACGCCCTGCATATTCACGCCGTTGATAGCCTTCTGAATGGCGGCGTTCTTCCGCAGTTTGTTCATCACAGCACGGGAAGTAATGAAGCCATTCAGCGGATTGCCGTTGGAAATGGCGGTGCTGACAAGAGCTTCAAGCTGTTCATCAACAGGGGCAGACGCTCCGGCACCGAAATCAATGGACAGACCCTTCTGAGCCGCAGGAACACCATAGTCCACGGTCAGATCAAGGTTGTTCTCCTTGATGGTCACGGAACCAGTTGCAAGCATTTCGTTTTTCGCAACCTTGGAACGGGTCACAACCTGATCGGCAAGCCGGATGCCATCATTGATCACATAATCGTACAGTTCATCGTTCTGCACACCGGAACGAATCAGCGCACGCATACGCTCACTCTGATTGATCTTTACCTTGATCAGACCCTTTTCAATGTTGTGGGTATCCACAGGAACACGGAAGGTCTGCTGTGCTTCAGTATCGAAGCCGTGGAACTGCGCCATCAGCGGCACTTGATACTCAGCCGCAATAGATTCCCAATAAGCAACGAGATTGTTGGTTTTGACATCACCGATCAGACCATCGGTAGGATCGCCGGGGCGTTCAACACTGAACCCAACATCAAACCACTCTTCTTTCGGCACAAGACCGAGAACGTTATCTTCAAAACGAGCCATTCTATCTTCCCCCTTTCTTAAAACTGAGGACGGGTAATCGCCGGAGCGGCGGCAATAAACGTGATCCCGGTCAGTGCCGTTTTAGCATCCGCAGAAACGGAAGCCGGAAGCCGATCCTCATAAACCGCACCCGCAGAGACGCAGGAACCCGGCATATTGCCAGTAGATACATCGACATCCTCATAGAGGAGTCCGAAATACGTGGTGACGGCATCGTTCCCCGTACCCGTGGTTTTGCTCAGAAGCGCACCAGCAGGAACAAATTTGCTCCCGTCAGCTTTGGTAACGACCTGCGCATGGTTCGCAGGAACTTCAACAGTTTCACGAACACAATCGGCAGAAGCAAGGAAATATCCCGGCGCATAGCCGATATTCTGCTTGCTATCAATAAAGCTCATAAATTACTCCTTCCCGGCGTCATTCTTCACGCCATATCTCTCTCTTTGGAACTTCATGGACAATTCTTTTGCCCGGCTCATTCCTTTACCCGTGTCACCGTCCGGAGGTGTCGGAACTGTCTGCTTGCGCTCTTTCACTGTAGCCTTGAAGATTGACCAATCATCGTTGATTGTTTTCTTCAAAGAATCAGCGTTTTCAAGGTTTCCGTCCTTATCCAGTTTCAAATCGGCGAGATTCGAATGGTTGAGAACAAACTCAACACGATCTGCCTTAATCTGCTCGTCAGCGAGCAACTTCCGGTAAGCGGTTTTTACCTTCTCCGCTGTTTCCTTTGCTTCAATCTCCTTGACATAGTTCTCGTGGTCAGCAACGGCTTGTTCGTATTTGGATTTGTAATCCTCGCCGTTCTTGTACCCCTCAATCTGCTTTTCAAGATCGGCAACTTTTGCCGCTTCTTTCTTCACAGATTCCAGTTCCTCTTTTGCCTTGTCCCTCTGTGCTTTGAGGGAATCGGTAACACTTGTGTGTTCTTGAATGATTGCGCTCACCTGTTCATCAGTAAGACTCAACGCTTTCAAGAAATCTCTGGAAAAAGCCATATTCTACCTCCCATTGCTTCGGAGCCTGTGCTTCGGCTCTACGGAGTTTGTATAAGAGCGATGCTTTGCTCTCTATTAAGTTTTGCATAAGATAGGTTAATTATCAATATAGTTTTATGGCAAAAAGCTGAAATTAAAAAAGAGCCGGGGTTTCCGGCTCAACCTTTTAACTCTGTTTCAATGATCCTTCTATATTGATCCCTGTGCCCTTCAATTGCAGGACGGAGGTACGGTTTAGGAGCAACCCATGATTTAACAAGACGCTTTTTGATAGCAGGAACATACCTCCCCGGTTGCTGATGGTGCCCAAGTTCAACATACGGAGCGTATTTTACATCTGTCCCAATCATGACCGTATGATCATCCACTTGCTGATGGGTTATGCTACCACGCAAGGTGTTAGACTTAACAGAATGATTGCGTGTTAGATTTTCCTTCGTATACCGTTCCGCTGTGCCGCCGCAGATTTCCAACGCTCTATTGATCTTTGCTTGCAGTTCGGCAAGAACTTCTTTTTTATGACTTGTGAATTTTACGCTCATCCTTCTTTTCCCTTTCATCATCCGTTTCTGTATTTTTTACTTCATCACCCATCGTGATAATTTCTCCATGCAATTTTCCGTCTTTGTAAACATGCAGTTCCCCAGTCTTTTTATCTCTCTTAAACTCTATCATTGTGTGCCTCCTAATATAATGCATTTTGTTCTGTTTAATACAACTGTATAACTGCCGCTCTTCCCATGACCTTCAGCGTTTATTGCATCATATCCAAGCGATGCCGCATACGATCCAATATTGTCTATATTATCTTTACGCAAGTAATCTATCCTTTTGTTCATTTTTTCATATACTTCACTGATATCCGTTCCATGTTTTTCTTCTAATTTATGAAGTTTCTCAATCTGTGCTTTTGTTGTCCCGGTACTATATAAATTCAACATTGTTATATAATCCAATTTATCCCTCCCAACAAGTCCCATTTCGTCTAAAACATCATTTCTCGCCTGCGCTTTCGTATTTTCATAAGAATGTTTCGGTAAATATTCTTCTTCATACTGTTTCATTATGTCATTATATGAAATTATTTTTGCGTTTGGCGTAAGCGTAAGCGTTTCAATGTAGTGTGGTGCATGGTCAGAAATATTAAACATCTTCGCAATTTCATCCCTAGGCATATTCATAGCATCCATGTATCGTTGCTCTGCCAAAGTGCTTGCTTTCTTTGCTTTCTCCCATACGGCATCATATTCTTCTTGTGTCATTCTTCTAACTATTGTTTTGTCTTCTTTTGTCGGATTGCCCATAAATTCATATCTCAATACCGCTTTTTCCTTCTCGTCCGTAATAGAATCTATAACAGACTCCCTTTGACTAACTGCATACTCCCTTCTTGCCTTGTCTACAAGCGCACCGTTTGCATACCCAAGCCGTTCATCTTGCAACTGTATATAATGTTGCATTTCCTCCTTCATGCCATCTGTAATTATTCCATCATAATCTGCCGCACAATACATTCCCTGCCCGTACTGTGCTCCACCAGTTGAACAATCAATATACCACTTTCCATTGTAAAGCTGATCCCTATACGCATCAAGTGTTTCTTGATCCGGCGCAGAATATGTTCTTTGTGCAACAAACCCGCTTTCTTTTACCGCTTTATCAAATTCTTCTTGTGAAACAATACGAGGTGCGCCGTCAAAACCTTGAGCGTTTATAACATCTTCAATTTCAAAATCAAACTTATCAGCTCTTCGTTTCCACGTTTCAGTAATGTCTTTTCCTTCAACACCGCTTGCTGAAATTGTTTTACTGTTTTTTGCCTTGCCTTCCTTCCATTTCCTATATTCCTGCCCTTCAATAATCTCGTTCTGTCTCCAATCTTCACGCCCTGTATCATATTTCGGATAAATGGTTACGATAGTACACCTACAGTTGAAAACATCTGCGGCATCAGCCGTGGGATCACCGGGAAACATAATATCACCAAACTCAGACTTGAAAGGTTTATCAAACGGCACTTCTTTTCCATCAAGGTATCTGTGCGAGTCACGGGTTCTGCCGTCAAGCGTTGCAAGCCATTGTTTCTTGACTTCAATGCCCATGTCGTGAGCATCCTGCATCTGCTGTTGCCGCCCTGCGCTCTGCGCCTCCGTTAATGCAGTACGTGCAAACATCTTCATCTTGTTCTCGTTCATAGTACAAAGGTCACGGCACAGCCTGTCCGTGATCTGTTGTACGCCTTCGCCCTGTATGATCCCTTGTTTTACGATATTGTTTACTTTCTTATAATTCCACGTATAGTCTTTTTCTTCGTCTATCTTCCATTCCGGGAGCAGTTGCGGATCATCAAGAACAAGCTGTGCCACCGCTTGCGCATTGTACAAGCCGAAAGAAATGCCAGTTTCACGTTCTGCACGGAAAGCATTGAAATTGTAATTCTCAGCAAAAACATCAAGCCTTTTGCTGTTTATCAGATTCAATGATTGATTATTGATGTCATGCAATACGGTATTGACTTGCCGGATGTTGCTTTCCCATTGATTACGCATGAAAACTTGTCCGGTAAGCCAATCCCTGTATTGCTGTGCTGTTATCTCGCCACTTTCAAGCCGTTTCCGCTTTTCAGCGTTCTTTTTCTCAAACTTCTTATTGAAATCAGCGAGTTTCTCTTTCAATTCCCGTTGTGCTGTGCGGTATGTCGCCTTCAATTCCTTTGTTATGCTTGCGATTTGACGGTCAGCATACATTGCACCATAATCCGGCATACATTATCCCTCCGTTATTCGGGAATCCTTTCAACCGTGTTGAGGTCTGCTTCACCCTTGCGAGCAAGGATGTTATCTACCTCGTCAACCGTAACAAACGGCAGTTTTTCAAGCACAGTGCGGTCGTCAAGGTAATTTGTGGCAAGCATGATCATCTCGGTTTCTTCTTTCTCATTGGAAATCCTGTTCCTATCGAAAACCGGGTAATCTTCGATGCCAATCAGCGAAAGAATCTGCTGAACAAACTCGTTCACTTGATACTCAAAATCATCTGCTTCAAGATCCATCGGCTGATACGCCGCACGAATCTCCGTGGCTGTTCTCTGCCCACCAATAAGGGTCATTACATCCAGCGCACCGAAATCACGGTAGATACTGTCTTTAATCCTGTTCAAACACGCTTCCCGGCTATTGAATGGAATCTCAGCAGAGAAAGGCTTAATTTGGCTGTTCTGTTCGTCTGCAACCACGATATGCTGAAGGAGCATCCTGTCCCGGAGCCGTGCAATATCTTCATCCTGCATCCCTGCGGCATTGTCAATCAACCAATACACCTGCGCACATTCAGACAAGTCGTTTGCATAGCCAGAGCTTATAAGATCAAATGCATCAATGTTGGCTTTCATGCCAATCAGCGTGCTTTGATGGTTTCTGTTGCCATACATAACAGCAATAGGGAGGGAAGGATAATTCTCGCCACCGATAATCTCTTCACCGTCCGCTTCACTTGTCTGCACAGTTTCCTTGTACGGGCGTTTTTCTTCTTTTAATTCAAGCGCACCCAAACCATACTTCTTTTCAGCGGTCATATAACGGCTGTATCCGTCCTCTTCATACAGATCAACCACAACAGGGCGTTTCTTCCATTCAAGACACCAAAACCGCACCCCTGCACGGATTTTGCCCGTTACCTCATCCCTAAACGGCAGAAACTCTGTCATAGGGAAAACATGATATTCGCCGTCATTGTAGAAGCAATAACATACACCATGCTCAAGGGAATTGATTGCAGTTTTATACAGAGCATCATCAAATTTCTGCCCAAGAGCATCTTTTGTAGTATCACTGAACGCCATAACGTTTTCTGCGTTCGGAACAAGTTTTTTCCCGGCAAAGGAAACACCATTGCCGAGGGAATAACTTGCTCGCTGTGTATTCAGCAGATGAAAGAAATTCGATGCAATGCGGTTGTTTGGATTGGTAAAATCCACGCTTGCAACTCCCGTGATATCGTACACCTTGCGGATATACTGATTGATTTTCGTGTTCTGCTGTTTCTCGTACAGATCGGCTTCCTCGGCAATCTTGTATTCGTCACTTCTCATGTACTGAGCAATAGCCTGCCCCAACCATTTCGCCCTATCCTGTTCGTGCTTTTCAAACTCTTGAAACGTGATAATCATTTGGAACCACCCCCGTCAATATTGTTTTCTTTTGTTTTGTTTGCTTTTGTTTCGCTTTGCTCTTCATTGTTGAGCAATCCAAGGTTCACAAGCAACCGTTGTTCCAACTCGTCTTCTGTCGGCATTTAACCACCCCCATTGAAAGCAGATATATACCCTTGCCTGTTCCTTGCATCCCAATATCGGCATTGACAAGCGGCTGAGTCTGGTGCATCATCATGCTCCGCATCTTCTGTGTAATCCATAATCTGATTTATAAATGCGCTGTCTGTTCCTTCAAGCCATTGAATCTTTGTCCACCACTTGCGAAGAAACGTACTTATTTTCGTGTTCTTGTTTTCCGTTTCGTGGTACGTTACTGCCTTCAAACCATGTTTCCTAAACTCACTTGCAAGAAAGCCTTTGTCTCCATTATCCTCACAATGCAATGGAGCACACATTAGCCGTTTTGCTTCTGATACAATAAAATCCATCACAGTATCAACATGGTTATGCCATAGCTTTCCGTACATATAAATCGTATCTCCGATACGCTTTCCACAGGTAAATGCTGTGTAATCCTCCCCACCATAAGCGGCATCAACATGACATATACCGTCACGGAGAAAAGACACATCTGAAAAATACTGCGGTGTTTCAATAAACAAAGCATTTTCTGCCGCAATATGTTGCAATTCATAGTTTGCGGCAAATAGGGAAGGAGCCATGCTTCTTCTCTTTTCATCAATCATCTCCTTAGTCATTATTCCTGTTGAATAACAATCATATTTCTGAACATTCGGCATCAATGTACTAATCGCATCTTCTTTGTGCCAAGGCGTTCCCGTGTTAATGATCCTTCCACCATGCGATTTAACGTTCTGTAACTCTTGATAAATCATTTTGGTGTTTTCACGTTCAGCACGGCTTTTTCTGTCATTGATATTGACAATATCATCTGTAAATATCCTGTCATAATGTTTACCAGTAATACTTCCACCAATACCAATTCCAAGAAGTTGTGAAGTCCCTCGAACACTATCGTTGTAGCTTGTATTTATTTCAAGGTCTGTTGATTTCGTTAATTCAAGCGTTGATCCCATTACTTTACTAACAGCATAGGCAAACTCTTGATTCTCAAGTATCTTTGTAACCTGTCGAACAATTTCCTTTACATCAGAATCAGTCTTACGAATGAAAAGATTCGTTATTCTTGGCAACAAACCAATATAAATAGCAAGTACAACGCTCACACAACTTGTTTTATAAGACAAGCGGTGCGCCAACAACGTCATGTCTTCATTGCCGTATAACATCTCCTTCATCCATTCATTATGTAACCTTGAGAAATCATTAAAGCCAACCATTCTGCCGATTCGTGCTGGTTCTTCCTTAAAAATACGAAGATATTCTTCCTTGCTGTGGCTCATTTTTTATCACTGCCAAACAATGCTTTCTCAACACTTGAAATAATCTCCGGGTCTGGCGTATTGATAACAACCTTTTCGGCTGGCTTTTCTCCAATCGTATCCCTTATAAGTTCATAAGCTTTTGTATTCCCCTTCATCGCTTGATTTACAAGAGAAGCTGAAATAGCGACATTTGCTTGCATCTTTTCACCAGTTTTTGAGGTTACTTCCTCTGCAAGCAATCTCAATAACTCTTCTCTCAACGTTCGTCTTGCCTTTTTTGCTTCTGCACCTTTTTTTTGCATTTCTCTGGCTCGTGAATCCCCCCTTACGAACGGTTTTCCCTTCGGAACGGGATTACCATTGATAGGGGATACAGCAACTTTCTTTTCCATGTTTATTCCTCCAATAGCTGTTTGGATAACCGTAATGCACTTTTTATCGTATCTTGCATATCATAATATTTATATTCTGCTAACCTTCCGCACAGAAGATATCCATCTTTTACGGCTTTCTCACGATATCTTTCATAAAGCCTTTGATTTCTATCATCATTTATTGGATAATATGGCTCCATTCCTTTTTCCCATTCACACGGATATTCTTCTGTAATAACAGTATGAGGAAGATCATCCCCGAATGTAAAATGTTTATGTTCAATTGTTCGTGTATAAGGAACATCATGTGATGTGTAATTCATCACAGCAACACCTTGAATATTGTTTTCAGCCATTAAACGATGTTCAAAACGTAACGTTCTCCATTTCAAACTTCCAAATACAAAATCATACAATTCATCAATAGCACCAGTATAAATAACTTTCTTTGCAAGCTTTTTGTATTCTTCTCTTTGAGTATTGAAATCACATTTCACCATTTTGGGAATTCCATCAATCATTCTTTTTATCATTGAATCATATCCATCAATAGGAATCCCTTGCCATTTTTCATTAAAATAATTGTTGTCAAATGTATATCTTACTGGTATTCGTTTAATGACAGATGGGGGAAGCTCTTTACAACTTCTGCCCCATTGTTTTTCTGTGTACTCTTTTATCAATTTTTCATAGATAGTTTTTCCAACAATACTTAAAACGTGTTCTTCTAAATTCTTTGGATTTTCTGTATATACGCAATCGTCTTTTATCGCTTTTATAGCTTCTTCCGGTGTTTTTACACCAAATAACTGATGAAATGTATTCATGTTAAACGGAAGATTATATAATTCGCCCTTATAATTAGCTATTGGACTATTTGTGAATCTATTAAATTCTGCAAAACGATTTACATAATCCCATACTTGCTTATCACTTGTTCTGAAGATATGTGCTCCGTATTTATGTACTTTTATTCCCTCAACATCTTCACAATAAAGATTACCACCAACTACTTTTCTTCTTTCAAGTATTACAACATTTTTCCCGGCATTCCATAACTGTTCAGCTATAGTGCATCCGCAAAGTCCGGCTCCAACAATAAGATAATCAAACTGCATTTGTCTTTCTCCATTTCTCATTCAACACCATTGGTGTGCATCCATTCCATCTGATCTCGTGATGAATACGGAAAAACTTAATGCCCTGTTTCGCAATTTTGACATATCCGGGATGCATCATTACTGAATAAAAGGACTTACGATATGTACCATTGTCTGTATAAATGTCTGTCATACCACCTTTCATTGCCTGTGTTTCCGGTGTATTGACTTGAATGTACATAATCGTATAATTCGGTTTTCCTATTTCCCATGTTCCAATGCAAGTTGTGATATCATCATTCATCCTCATCTTGAATCTGACAATATCATCAGCACGCATAAGAAAACTTCCCATAGTCTTTGGGAGCAATTTTTTTCTGTATCTATTTGAATTTTTGCCACCAAGATAATCACTACTTAATGCAAAAGATATCCAAGAGACAGACGTGTTATCCATGAAATCGAGAAGAATTTCAAACAATCTATCAAGATTTTTTACTTCTATACTTGTTAAAGACGAACCTTTTCCGGTTGGGAAACGAAGATAAAGATATCTAAAATCATCATCAAGCTGAAGGTGATACTTATACCCCATTTCTTTCGCCATATCTTGAATGGCGTTTCGTGCGAATACACCAACCCTTCTATCATTATCAAGATCACCAGTATCAGTTTTTTCAGCTTCAGCCTTTTTATCAAACTGAAGAATATGTTCCCCAAACTTTTCACGGTATATTGCTTCTTGATCATCTTCATTATCAATTACAACATACCAATCCCCTGTATAATTTCCTCTTTTAAGCATATTTACAGTTAATATCTCATTTGCTCTTCCATGAGAAAGAATAAATACGGCAAAATCTTTCCGCTTCATATCCTCACCTCACTCTGCTTCATCTTCAGCAAGTTGTTCTAAATCAGATTCAAGTTTTGCAAAACCATTTGCAATTGCATCATTCAAATCTATAATCACAAGAGCAGACATTTCCATAAGTTTCTGCATTTCTTCTGAGGAATTAGCATAATAATCAGCAATATTCTTGTAATTAAACATTAAATGGCGATAAGCCGCATACGTTAAAAATTCTTTTTCCTCACGAGAAACATTTGACTCACGAATTGCATCAACAAGCCATTTCACTTTTTCAGTATCAAGGCATTGCGAAAGCGTAGGCTTTTCTCCTGTTGGTTCATATTGAGGAATCTTTACCTCTTGGCTGTAATGCTCTTCATCTTCTTTTGTACTGTCATCAGAGAAAGGATCATCAAAATCAAAATCAAATCCATCAAAAGATAATCCTTCAATGTCTTCTCTGCGGAGATCAAAATCCCACGCACTCTCATTTGTCACATTGTCAGCAATACGTAATTCTTTAATATCTTCTTCAGTAAGATCATCTTCGATAACTTTTACAGGCATAGAAACGCCCAATTTCTGTGCCGCAAGCCTTCTTCCATGTCCAATAATAAGGACACCATCTTTTGTAACAACACCCGGCTGTTGCCATCCAAAGCGTTTAAGACTATTTGCAATATTCTTTACCTGTTTGTCATCATGGATTTTTGCGTTCTTATCATAAGGAATGAGTTCATCTGGATTTCTCCATTCAATATGCCACTGATATTCTTTTGCTTTTCCCTTTCCCATATTGTCCTCCTCCTTTTTTATACGGCCTGTTTTGTAATATAATCAAAGGCAGTATTTACATCACACAAATCCTCGACTTTGATGCAATAATTGTCCGTTTTAAGTGATACGGTTGTTCCCGGAATATAATCCCCTGTTTTTAACCGCTTTACGTTTGTATTACTGCTGTCTGTCAGCTTTTTTGTTGAAATACACCCAAGAATTTCAACTGAACGATTCTCAACATCCGTTCTGCACATAACAATTATGTCCGGCGTTTTCCCTTGCTTCTGTCTAAAATCAATCTTGCTATTTTCTATAAGCAAAAATTTCCCACGTTTAGTTGATTTAATGTCAATTGTTTTTCCATTAACAATTATGTCTTCATCATCCCACTCGCCTCGTGGGTATACTTCATAGTTAACAGGAAGGTGCAGTTTATAATCCTCTCGAAGCATCCTCGCAAAAGCTACCTCTGCCATTTTTCCACATAACGTATCTTCACGAATGTCCCTGTTAATTCTTTTTGCGGTTGCTTTATTGCCAAATTCAATTTTCTGCTGTGAACGTGCGGATTCTTCGGAAAACAACACGCACATCATATATTCATAATCTGTGAGTTGTATCATTCGCATCATCTCGCCTCACTATCTCCAATTTGCAATCAATTGCTTCCAGCAATCGCAAAAATGTACTTATTCTGCAATCCCCTTTGTTAACAATCCTGCTTACCGTTTGCCCACTTTTTGCGTGTCCTGCTTTTGCTGACCACTTTGCTTGTGTAAACCCTTCATTTCGTGCTATTTCATCAGCTTTTATAATCAGTTGCCGTGAATCCATGCATCCTCCTATATTTATCAACAGTTAAGGCAAAAAGCTGAAAACTAAACTGATAATTAAGTTATACAGTAAAAAAATATTTCACGCAAGCCTTTTACTCCATCTTTCCATCTTTTTTTGAATAATATCGTCAATTTCTTTATTATTCACATCAAGAACAGATATATATATCTTTACATCAGCTATTTCTTCATATAAATGATCAATTGCTTCTTCTTCTGTTGTTGGTGTCGGATTTGTTTGATCAAAAACTCTCCGCAGTTTTAATGACGCTTGCGCTAACTCAGAACATTCTTCAGCCAATCCTGCTAACAACTCTGTAACAGGCATTTTCTTTTTTATCTCATTACGCATCTGAGTCCTCCTCATCAACAATCACAATCTTTTTCCCGAACGCTTTAAGCAATGCCATAAATGTTCCGAGAGTCGGGTTGCGCTGTCCATTAGCAAAACAGCTTATCGTACAATGATGAATCCCAGTTTCTTTTGATAATTTATTGTTTGAAATATTCTGTTCAGCCATTTCATGTCTCAGCCAACTTGAAAAATCAAAGTCCATCTTTACCACACCTCCCACAAGGTTGAATCTCATAGCATATACCGTTATGGTATTGACACATCGGCACAAGCAACCCCTTCAGCTCCGGCATAACTTGCTCTGCAAGAGCGCACATCCTCTGCACAACCTCCCGTGTTTCCGGGGAGGCTTTATTGCATAACCTCTTATTCGCAAGATTAAGCAACGCTTCAACGTTCAACGTGACCCTCATTGTTACAGGCGTGTCCTGCGGTGCTTTCGTCCGATCATAGCTGTCCTGCCGATCATTCCGTTGGCTCTGTACGTAAGGCTGAAAACCTACATGATGCCGAACAAGGTGAACCGATACCCAATATGGGATATCACGGATCACATACGAGAACCGCAATTCACGAATAGGCGAATGCCTTGCAACAAGCAATTTCCGCACAAACTCTGATGTTGGAGCTGTCTTGACCTCTTTCCCCATCGTTCCGACCGTACACTCTTTCATCCACCTCAAATCATCCATCGTTGGATACCGTCTCAATTCAATCTCCATCTCTTTTTACCTCCGTTTTAGGGCAATCATTAGGCTTTTCCATAAAAAACGAATGTGGTCTGCTGTGATCCCGTATATGATACCTGTTGCGAGGACATCTCATCACATCGCATTTCCACGGACAAAACGTGATATCATCACACCACAGACCGGGAACATCTGTTCTAATGTCTATCATCTTCAGCACGCTCCCCATCAGCACAGAACCAATTATCTCCGTTTTCAATCCAATAATCGCATTCAAGATGGCGTTTGCAATCCTTGCATCTGACAACCTCTTCTTTATCTGAATCCCACGTATAAATGACATACTGGCAAATCTCCCACAGGTTATCAATCGTGATGTTTTCATTTCCTTTCCAATTGCAATCTTCTTGCATAATCTCACGCCACTCTCTGTAAGACTTCCCCTCATCAAGTCGGCATAATCCGTTCTCGATTAAATGTTCAAGGTTACTCATTCCACTTCACACCTTTTCCCGTTAGCGCAGAAAAACTCTTCCTGTCTTCCCATGCTAAAGATTTGGCAGTACGGGTTTTCCTTCGTCCCTGCGTTCCATATGCAGTCCTTGCACCGGACGATCTCCGGTTGACTCAACGATTCGATAGCCATATCGAAAGCCGCTGAATAATTCATCGAATATTCCCATTCGATTTTTGCAATAGCCATTCTGATAATTTCAATGGCTTCCTCTTTAGTCATCCCACTTCACCTACTTTCCGCACATCTCGCAATACCTCTGATTTAACCTCATTCTCCTACCCTACCTTTCTGTAAACAACCACCATGGAAGGAAACGGGGCATTCCATTTACTGCCATTGAAATGCAACCGCCCCCTGATGAACCGGATTTCCGCCCTGCCGTAAATGTAGTCGTGAAACGCTTTTGTGTCCGTCCGGGCGGGAATCAGCATAACCGCTGTACCCCCCCCCACGTAATGTTCATAGCACTTGCGAATCCACTTCGGCATCTCCCGCCCGTAGGGCGGATTGCAGAATACCGTTTCGCCCGTCCAGTCCTGCTTCAAGCCGTCCTGCTCTTTCGTGTAATGCTTCTCACATTTGGCATTTTCGTCCGTAGCGCACGGGTCAAGCGTGAAATGGAACTCAGCATCCAGCTTGTCGAAGAAATCCTGCGGCGTTGCCCATTCTGCCGAATAGGAAGAATACAGTCCTCTGTTAATCATCCCACTTCACCGCCTGTCCACATTGATCGCAATACTTCTGCTTCCTGTAGAAAAAGTGTTTGTGGCATTTCGGGCATCTGTAAAGCCTATCAACTTCGTTCAACACCTCTACTTCCGGTTCAACGGGTTCCTGCTCTTTCAGCAGGGTAATGGCTTCCCGTATCTCATCCGCATAGTAGTCGATCTGACCATGCCCGTTCTCCTCCATGTCGTTGAGTATCCATTCAAGCCCGTTGATTACCTTCTCCCTGTCAATCATTCGCCATCCTCCTATATTCCGCATTACGTCCACACCGCCAGCGAGTACGGGCAAATCAGCCCGTCGCCATAATCGTCCAGCGGTGTCGTCGCTTCCAGGATCTGATACAGCCGGCACTCCCGGCAGCTCTCCCCGTCCTCCACGCACCCGTGGCACTTCTCCCGGGCCAGATCCATCAGCGCAACGCCCTGCTCCTTCGTCAGCACCACGTTCGGGCTCCCGGGTGTCAGCTTCGGCAGCAGGCGCAGGTCATAGTCTTTCATGGTGCCGTAGATCTGCTTTGCCTGCTCCCGGGTAATGGTGCCGATAATGTCATCGCACACAGCCCGGAGCCCGCCCACCGCCATCTGGAGCCGTTCCTTTCCGTACGGGATGCAGGAGAGCCT
>Ga0326511_10001286_pt1 | contig 20993 bp, 20 predicted proteins | sample 0_2496_0518_D_FD_203701 | JGI IMG/M metagenome (GOLD analysis project Ga0326511, IMG submission 203701) | Bovine rumen microbial communities from UC Davis, California, United States - 0_2496_0518 | ecosystem: Host-associated > Mammals > Digestive system > Stomach > Rumen | place: USA... | reverse complement strand
CTTTCCTGGCGAGTTTTTGAATTTTCACGGAGGCGCACGCGTACATGCGCGCGCGGATAAGTAGAGAGGCGGCAGCTGATGGCGACCAAGAGCAGGAAGACGGTCCGGAAAGAGGTCCGGAAGAGCCTGATTGAACAGCTCAAAAACAAAGGGGCGGACATCGCTCTCTTCACCGACCAGGTCGAGGACTATATGCAGCTCTGGGACCTGAAGGAACTCCTGATCAGCGACATCAGGGAGACCGGGCTCCGGACTTCGGACGGCAAAGACAACGCCTCACCGAAGCAGCTCCCGATCGTAAATCGGCAGATGCTCGCCCTGCTCAAGACGCTGGGCGTGACGACTGACGGGATCATTGGTGAAGAGGATGACGACCTATGAGAAGAATATCGACGAGTGGATCTACCTGATCCGCGGGAACCATATCGAGCACTGCAGGGAGCAGGAGCTGTCGATCGAGAACAATATCATCCCGGTCCTGGAACGCCCGGACGTCTACGTGGACGAAGAGCGGATCCGGAAGGGCCTGAGCCTGCAGAAATACTTTGAGTTCAACCTCCTTCCGTGGGAGCGGTATCAATTCGCGATCATGTTCGGGGTCTTTCTCCGGGTGCCGGGCGCTCCATACGACGATATATACTTCCACGTCACCAGAGACATCATGGGCAGAGGGAGCGGAAAGAATGGCTTTATCGATTTTTGCGCTCTCTACATGATCTCGCCGCTCCACGGTGTGAAAAATTACAACGTGGACCTGATCGCCAACGGCGAAGACCAGGCGGGAACATCCATCAAGGACGTCTCGAACCTCGTGAACGAGCCGACAAAGGCGGCATACGCCAAGGCCCTGAAGGCCAACTTCAAGGGCATGGCCGAGATGGTACTCGGCAAGAAGATGAACGCCGAGTTCCGTCTTAACACGACCTCGACGAAGAATAAAGACTCCAAGCGGACCGGGTGCGTCATCTACGACGAGAAGCACCAGTACGTCGACACAAGGAACATGAACACCCTGAAATCCGGCACCGGCAAGATGAAGTGGTGGAGAGAGATCACCATCACCACCGACGGCCATGTCAGAGGCGGCGTCCTGGACGACGAGAAGGCCCAGAACGAGATCATCCTCCGGGAATATGATCCGGCGAACAGAACATTCGTGAACTGGTTCCGGATCGAGGAGGAAGACGAGTGGAAGGACATCAACAAGATCGTGAAAGCGAATCCTTCCATCGCGGATCCGTCGTTTTACAGCCTGAGGTCGACGATCGAGCAGGAGATCAAGCTCATGCCTTCGACGCCGGACTACTATCCGGAGTTTCTGGCAAAGAGATGCAACTTCCCAATCTCGGATCCGCAGAGCGCGGTCGCCGAGTGGAAGGATATCGAGGCGTGCCTGCGGCAGCGGGATTTCGAACCGCAGCAGGGCATGGCCTGCGTGGCTGGCATCGACTACACGAAGACGAATGACTTTTGCGGATGCTATGTGCTCTTCCGCAAGGGAAAGATGATCACCGGCTTCCACCACACCTTTGTCTGCAAACAGTCCAGAGATCTTCCGAGCATCCACGCACCGATCGACAAGTGGGAGAAGGAAGGCATCTGCACCATCATCAACGATGTGGAGATCCCGCCGGAGCTGCCGGCAGCATGGATCGCGTCCTTTGCACAGAAGTACAGGATCCTCATGATCGGCATCGACTCCTTCCGCTACACCTGGCTCAACAAGGCCTTGAAGCACTACGGCTTCGACGCCTTCGACAAGGAGAATAAGCGCGTCTATCTGGTCCGGCCTTCCGACATCGCGAAGACCAGCAGCCTGATCAACAGCGCCTTCCTCAATCACCAGATCAGCGGATGGGACCGGATGATGGCCTGGTATACGAACAACACAAAAAGGATCCTCGACAGCAAGGGGAACACATCCTACGGCAAGATCGAGCAGAAGCTCAGAAAGACAGATGGCTTCATGGGATTTGTGGACGCCATGTGCTGTCTGGACTATCTGCCGGACATGAACGACATGCCGGACGTCGACATGTCGGTAGTGACATTCTAAGGAGCAACGCCGATGGCGGTATTCAAGAATTTCTGGAATTTCATACAGGACAAGATGCTCGGCACCGGCGAGGCGATCATCAGATCTGAGGACCTGCCGGAGCTGGTGGACCGCGAGAAGCTGACGGAGCTGATGACCTACGAGTTCGCACTCTGTACCGGCATCAACATCATCGCCAACGCACTGAGCGCCTGCGAGATCAGGACATTTGTCAGAAACAAGGAAGTCCACGGCGACGAATACTATCTCTGGAATTATTCGCCGCACTACAACTACAACGCGAACGAATTCCTGCAGAAGATCGTCTGGAACCTGATCTACAGGAACGAATGCCTGGTCATCGAGACCAGAGGCGGGCTCGTGGTGGCGGATTCATACGAGCACGAAGTGTACGCCCTGTACCAGGACGTCTTCCGGAACGTCGTCGTTAACTCAGACTCCCAGAGCGGCGTCGTGCATCCTTACACATTCCCGCAGTCCTTCAAGATGGACCAGGTGCTTTTCTACCGGCTCAACAGCCGGAACGTCAAATCCATCATGGACTATCTCATGGAGGGATACAGGGAGCTCCTGGACACTGCGGTGGACAAATTCCAGAAGAGCGCCGGCGAGCGCGGAGTCCTGACCATCGACGGCAACGCGGCAGCGGTCCAGAACTACGGCCAGAAGAGCGACGGGACGCCAAGGACATTCAACGACGTGTTCACCGAGATGATGAACGACCGCTTCAAGTCCTACTTCAACGCCAAAAATGCGGTCATGCCGATGTGGAAGGGCTTCGATTACCAGGTAAAGACCTCCGAAGCGTCCAAGAGGACGACATCAGAGGTCAAGGACATCACCGACATGACCACAGAGATCACCACGAAGGTGGCCAATGCGCTGCAGATCCCGCCTCAGCTCATGCTGGGCACTGCGGCAGAGGTCAAACAGCTGACCAGGAACCTCATCACCTTCGGCATCCGCCCGATCGCGGACGTGATTGAGACGGAGAACAACCGGAAGAGGAACGGCAAGGAAGTCCTGAAGGGCACCTACCAGATGATCGACCTGACCGGCATCGAGTACACCGACATCTTCGAGGCCGCACAGGGCGCCTACAACCTGCTCGGCAGCGGGGCGTCCATAGATGAGATCAGGATCCTGACCGGAAGGCCGGAGATCGGCACCGAATGGTCGAGGAAACACCTGATCAGCAAGAACTTCTCCGACCTCGAGTCGATGGAGGACAGCAACAAGATAGGGAACGGGGGCACCGATCCGCCCGCAACACAGGCACCTGTGCCGGGTGGCGATGCCCCACACAGTGATAATTCGGAACCGGAGGAAAAAGGGGGAAAGGAGGAAGAAAATGCCGAAGAGAACTGATTTCAAATTCTGCTTTAAGCAGGAGGCGACGGCAGCGGGCGGTACAAAGCACCTGCTCTACATCTACGACAGCGTCCGCAAGAGAGGCAACTTCAATTGGCAGACATGGCAGTACGACGACTCGGAGACGAGTGCGAAGCACTTCCGGGACTGCCTGGACGCCATCCCGAGCGGCGAGGAGATCGAGCTGCACGTCAACAGTGTCGGCGGAGAGGTCGGCGAAGGCGTGACCATCTTCAACCTGCTCAAACAGAAGGGCGAGCAGGGGAACAAGATCACGGCCTATGTTGACGGCATGGCCTACAGCGTAGCCATGGACATCGTCATGGCGGCGTCAGAGATCCACATGGGGCTTGGAACAACGATGTTCCTCCACAACCCCTGGATGTACTGCGAAGGCAATGCCGAGCAGCTCCGGAATTATGCAGAACAGCTCGATGCTCTGAGCGCTGCATCCCGCCAGCTTTATCTGGCGAGGAGCAACGGAAAGATCGACGAGCAGACCCTGCAGGAACTCATGGAGAAAGAGACCATGCTGGATCCGCAGACCTGCATGCAGTACGGCTTCTGCGATGTCATCGACGACTTCAAGGCCGAAGAAGACGACGAGGAAGAAGACGACGACAAAGACGAGATCATCCAGGAACTCCGCAACCAGCTGTTCAGGCAGCAGGAGATGAACCGGATGATGCAGTCTGCAGGAATGCAGGCCGACCAGGAGCCGCCGGCAGACCCTCGCAAGGAAGCCGCGAAGCGGATCCGCGAGACACTGATGGCAGCTATGGCAGCAACCAGATAAGCAAACCAAGAAAAGGAGAACATATTATGCCTATCATGAAAAACAAAGATCTCCTGAAGGAGGAGAATTACAAGATCGTCCAGAAGCTCTCCCAGGCCATGCAGGACGAAGACGCTGAGGCGGCAGCGGCCGCGATCCAGGAGCTCCACGACAGCGTGGCAAACAGGATCGAGCAGGAATTTGAGCAGTACGGGAACGTCACCGACATGATGGTCCTGCAGAGCCGTGGCCTCCGCGCTCTGACCTCTGAGGAGACAGAGTGGTACCAGAAGTTCATCAACGCCGCCAAGTCCGGCGCGAAGCAGGAGATCCAGAACCTGACCGACCACATGGTGCCCACCATCATCGACCGTGTCATTCAGGACATGCAGAAGGCTCACCCTCTTCTGGCAGCCATCGACATCCAGAACGCCGCCGGCGCTGTCCGCCTGGTCATGAACGCCAAGCAGATGCGCGGCCTTCTGGGAAGCTGGGGACCTATCACCAGCGCGATCACTGCGCAGGTTCAGGGTGCTATCAAGTTCATCGACGTCGACAGGGCAAAGTACACCGCGTACTTCCTCATCCCCAAGGACTTCGTCCGTTTCAACTTCGGGTTCGCGCCTATGTGGGTCGATGCCTACATCAGGAACATCCTCTCCGAGACCGTAGCATTCGGGCTCGAGAAGACCATCGTACAGGGCGACGGTGACAACCAGTTCATCGGCCTCGCCTTCGATGTTTCCACACAGACCGGCGGCAAATACTCCGAGAAGACCGCTGTGGCCATCACCACATGGGATGGCTACCGCGACGAGATCGCCGACGAGCTTCTCCTGGATTCCAACGGCGATTACAGGAACATCAGCGAAGTTCTGATGGTCGTCAACCCTGTTGACTACATCAAGAAGATCAGGCCCGCGATGCAGGTGATCACCACCGCCGGCATCCAGAACATGATCGACCGCGCTTTCCCGACCAGAGTTGTCACCTCTCCTTTTGTGGCAGCAGGCTACGCCAAGGCTGGCCTCGCTGAGAACTACTTCGCGGCCATCAACGGCGGCCAGTCCGGCATCATCGAGTACTCCGACGAGAACCAGTTCCTCCAGGACAACAGAGTCTACACCACCAGGGTGTATGGCAACGGCCGCCCCGTTGACAACACCAGCTTTATCAACCTCGACATCTCCGGCATGGAGGACTACGCGACTCCGGTCAAGGTCAAGGGCACAGTGAAGACCAAAGAGGAAGCATAAGATCATCTGAAAGCGAGGTGGCATGATGGCGATCACTGAATCTGTATATAAGATGCTCATTCGGGCGCTGCATGTCACCTACACGCCGGATGAAGACACGGAAGCCAGGATCCGCGCAGAGGGTGCGGCAGGAAAAGACCTGCTCAACCGCTACGCGGATCCGGATGCGGGATGCGAGCCCGGCACACGCTGCGGCCAGCTCCTGTGTGACTATGTCATGAGGGCCGAGGCCGGAGCTGCGGAGACTTTCCTGACAGACTTCGCGCAGGACATCGTCGAGATCAAATCAGAATATGATCTCAGGACGTGGGCCGCAGCCAAAGGCTACACACCGGAAGAGAACACGGAGGCAGAGGGCGATGCTGAAACCGAAGGCGACTAACCTCCAGACCTACACAGACGGCTGGGGGACATCGTGGGAGGTATCCGACCGCAGGCTCGTCAAGGAGAAGCAGAAGATCATCCACTTCGCGGAGACGACCGTCGGCATGTATCGGTTCTGGGAGGCAATGATCGCGGGCACACAGCTCCGGAAAGCGATCCTCGTCCCGGAGCGGACCGACATCACGGAAGGCGATATCTTCGTCGACTCCGACGGAACACAGTACGAAGTCAAACAGGTCGACAGGAAGGACACCAGGCCGGTTTCCCTCCTCGTCTCACTCTCTGCGGCGCAGGTCACATACAGGAGACGTTCAAATGGCTGACGTGAAGATCCAGACAGCGGGAGAACTGCAGGAGGCTGTCCAGAAGTCTCTGGAGGCAGTCAGGATCGCGTCGATCACGGCGCTCGAAACGGCTGTAGACAAGACATCGAAAGAGACTTTAAAAGAGACCAGACAGAAGTCCCCGAAAAGGACCGGTGTCTATGCCAAAAGCTGGGCCTCCAGAAAGACCAGCGAGAGAGTCGGAGCATACGGAAGGGAGATCTACCAGAAGAAAAAACCGGGGCTACCTCACCTGTTGCAGGACGGCCACGAGATCACCGGCGCGGAATTCTTCCGGAAGAACAAGACCAGGACAAGGGCATTCCCTCACATCCCGCCAGACGCAGAGGTCGAGAAGGCCTTCGAGGAGAATCTCATGGCAGAGATTGACAAGGAGATGGGCAAGACATGACCAGAAACGAGATTCGGGAGAAGATTGAGGGCTTCGGCATCTACTTCGACCCGGACCACCCGGACCATATCAGCCGGGACAAGATCGACACGCTCGAGCCTCCGTTTATTGAATGGGGGACACAGAAGCGATCGCTCCGCGCTGACGGCATCGACTACGTCCTATGGGAGCGGCTGACCATCTACCTCTACACAGATACCAATGAGGACATCGAGACGCATACAGCCGACGGCAGGCGCTTCGAAGATGCCCTCGCAGAGGCTTTCGACCGCTTCAACGCGACCAAAAACTACGACGACGAGCTCGGGCTTTATTTTACCGAGTACACCATGGAGGTGTAAAAAGCATGGCGAACAAATACAGGTACGACGTCAAGAATTGCTACTACTGCCCCGGCAAGCGGAACGCCGACGGCTCGATCACGTTTGACGAGACGCGGATCCGCCAGGAGCCCGGCCTGCAGTCCATCGATATGCAGGCAGAGGGTGACATTTCCAAGATCCGGGCAGACGGCATCGATTACATCATCATAGCGTCCAATAACGGATATACCGGGACGCTCAACTTCGTGAAGATCTCCGACCAGTTCCGCCAGGACTGCCTCGCGGAGACGGTGGATATCACGACCGGCATCCAGTACGAGGACGCGGACGCAACTCCCGATCCCTTCGCACTCATGGGCGAATTCAAGGGCGACACAGAAGGCATCCGGTTCATCTACTACAACTGCACGGCCTCCAGGCCGAACCAGACAGGCGAGAACAAAGACAACATGCGCGAGCCTGACACGGAGTCCCTCTCCCTCCAGGCATCCCCTCTTCCCTGCGTCATCGACGGCACGGAGAAGAACATCGTGCGCGGCGGCGTGACAAAGAGCGCGAACGCGGCCACATACAACCAGTGGTTCTCGAAGGTGTGCCTGCCTGGCATCAGCAACGCATAAAAGGAGAATCACATGGAAAAGGTGATCCAGATCGAAGAAGGCAGGAGCGCGGCATTTCGCGCCTCCGCCTTTTCGCCTATACAGTACAACCGCCTCTTCCCGGGGCGCGACTTCATGAGGGATATGGACGCACTGAGGAGCGCCAACGACCGCGCGAAGGGAAACGAAGGGAACGAGGCGGCAGAGGGCGAAGAGAGAAAGCAGTTCTTCGACATCGAAGACTATGAGACCTTCGTGAGGGTGTCCTACACCTTCGCCTATCAGGCACTCTCACCTTCGCCCCGCGTGTCGGACGAGCAGCGGGCTTTCCGAGAAAAGTACCCGGACGCCTGGGACTGGATCGACGACATGAACACATTTTCAATCTATCAGATCCTGCCGGAGATCGTAGATCTCTGGTTTGGAGGAGCGGTACAGGTCGCAGGCTCAAAAAAAAATATGAGCCAACCGTCCGGGAAATCCTGACACCGACCTACCTGCTCCGGTGCAAACAGATGGGCCTGCTCCTCGAGGAGCTCGACATGATGGAATACGGCATGGTCATGGACATGATGATCGAGTCAGGAAACGACACCGTAGACTACCCGAAGAAAGCGACACAGGCCCAGTTCAACGAATTCGTAGGAGGCTGACATGGCAAGCCGTACAAAGGGAATCACCATAGAGATCAACGGCGACGTCACGAAGCTGGACGATTCGCTGAAGGAAGTAAACAAGTCTCTGAGCGAGGCCGGAAGAGGCCTCAAGGACGTCGACAGGCTCCTGAAGCTGGACCCGTCAAACGTAGATCTCCTGAAGCAGAAGCAGGAGTACCTGAATACCTCCATCGAGGGTACGAAAGAGAAGCTGCAGAGGGAGAAAGAAGCCCTGGAGCAGATGAAGAACACGGAAGGGTTCGACAAAAGCTCCGAGGCAGCCAAAGCCCTGGAACGTCAGATCGTCGCCGACGAGGAGGCCCTGAAGAAATTCCAGGACGATGTGAAAGCCCTTCCGACGCCTTTCCAGGCATCCATGCAGGAGGCAGGGAAGAAGGTCGAGGAAGTAGGAAGCAAGATAGGGGAAGTGGGAGGCAAGATCAAAGGAGCGGGCGAAACCCTGACCAAGGGAGTCACCGCTCCGATCGTGGCAGTGGGAGCTGCATCCGTGGCAGCGTGGAAAGAAGTCGACGAGGCCATGGACACGATCACCACCAAGACCGGCGCGTCCGGCGAGGCCCTGGAGGACATGCAGCAGCGCGCCAAGGACATCGCCACGACCATCCCGACAGACTTCCAGACAGCTGCCGACGCTGTGGGCGAAGTGAATACACGATTCGGACTCACGGGCGACGCTCTGCAGAACCTGTCCGGTGATTTCGTCAAATTCGCGCAGCTCAACGACACCGACGTCTCGTCATCCATCGACTCCGTCCAGTCTGCCATGGCTGCGTGGGGAATCGGAGCGGAAGACGCCTCTCTGGTCCTCGACACCATGAACAAGGCTGGCCAGGATACCGGCATCAGCGTCGACAAACTGAGCGACATGCTCAAGACCAACAAGACGGCCCTGGACGAGGCAGGTCTGAGCTTCTCCGATTCCGCCATGCTCCTCGCGAACATGGACAAAAACGGTGTCGACGCAGGAACAGCACTCGCAGGCCTCAAGAAGGCGCTGCAGAACGCCACAAAAGAGGGCATCCCGGCGAACGTAGCCCTACAGCAGCTGCAGGATAAAATGAGCGACGGCTCCAACAAAGCCGAGGCATATGCTGCAGCCACAGAACTGTTCGGCGCGAAGGCGGGCCCGGCGATCGCGGACGCATGCATGGAGGGACGCCTCTCCTTCGACGAACTGGGAACATCGATGCAGGACTTCGCCGGAAATGTCGGCTCGACCTTCGACGAGACCCTGGACCCGATGGACCAGATGCAGACCAACATGAACCTGATGAAGGAGCTGGGCTCCGACATCGTCGAGACAGCCGCTCCCATGATCGTGGAGGCCATGACCGCCATCCGGGACGCCATCACCACCCTGAAGGAGAAGTGGGACGGACTCAGTGAAGACCAGCAGCAAATGATCATCAAGATCGCCGGCATCGCTGCGGTGGTAGGCCCGGTGCTCGTAGTCATCGCCACAGTGGTCGGTGCGATCAGCACGATAGTGACGGCCATAGGCGGAGTGATAGGCATATTGGGCGCTCCGCTCCTCGGACCAATCGCCCTCATAGTAGCAGCAGTGATGGCCGCGATCGCTGTAGGCATGCTGGTCGCCGATAACTGGGACTACATCAAGGCAAAAGCGAAAGAATTCGTCGACTCCGTGAAAGAAAAATGGGAGAACTTCAAGGAAAATACCGTCGGAAAATTTAACGAAATCAAAGAAGGCGCGAAAGAAAAATTCGTCGATATGGTTCGCGACGTACTGGGACGGGTGATCGCCATTAAAGAAGGCGTCAGAGAAAAATTCCAGGACATGAAAGATTCGGTCGAAGAAAAATTCGGAGGTATCGCAGACAAAGCTCAGGAAATTTTCGACAAAGTCAAAAAATTCATCGAGGATCCTGTCGGAACAGCGAAAGATTTCGTGAAAAATGCCATTGAGGACATCAAAGGATTCTTCAATTTCGAGTGGAAATTACCAGAGCTGAAGCTCCCTCACATCAATGTGGGCGCCTACATTGATGTACCGGCTCTCGGCACGATTCCGGATCCGAGGTACCTGACCGTCGACTGGTACGACACGGCCATGGACAAGATTCGCGTACTGAAGGGAGCGACCATCTTCGGAGCATCTGGAGGGAAACTTCTTGGAGGAGGAGAAACCGGAAGGGAAGTGGTCTCCGGAGAAGATCACTTGCTCGACATGTTCATGAGAGGCGTCGAGACGGTCATGCAGCGCGTCCAGGGCGCCATGCAGGCACCTGCAAGTGACATCATCCAGAACGCAATCCGGACGCTGTCGCAGACGGCGCAGAGGGCCGGAGATTCAATTCGTAACTTTAAATACGGCGATGTAAGCATCAACATCTATCCGAGGGATGGCCAGGATGCACGAGAGATCGCCAGAGAGGTCGCCGACATTCTGGGCGACGACATGGCAAGCGCGGAGGCGGTGTTCAAATGAGCGCAGGCGGATTCTTCACATTTGGCGGAGCGTCCTCGAGGGACTACGGCATCCTGATCGACAGCGTGTCGGGAATATGGGATACACCCGAGAGGGACTCCGAGCAGATTGAGATCCCGGGAAGGAACGGAGACTTGACCGTCGATAACGGCAGGTGGAAGAACGTCCCGGGAACGTACACCTGCGGCATCGGCGTCGACTTCAAAGCGAATTTTGAACGCTTCCGCGCCGTGATCACGGCTCACAGGGGCTACGCGAGGCTCGAGGACTCCTGGCATCCGGATGAGTATCGGATGGCAAAGCTGACCGGCAACATCGCCCTGGAACTGATCAGGAACGGAGCTGCGGCGACGTTCGACGTGAACTTCTCAGTGATGCCGCAGAGATTCCTCAACTCAGGGGAGGAAGCCAAGACATTCACATCATCCGGAAGGATTACCAACCCGACCGCGCAGGAAGCAAAGCCTCTCCTGCGCGTCTACGGGACGGGGACCTTTACCATCGGCTCGACGAGCATGCAGATCACGGCAGCCAACTCCTACACGGACATCGACTGCGACATCTGCGAGTGCTACAGGGACACGATGGCCGACAACCGGAACGCAAGCGTGAAACTCCTCTCGGGAGGCTTCCCGACACTGCTGGAGGGTGACAACGGAATCACCCTCGGCAGCGGGATCTCGAGGATCATCATCACGCCGAGATGGTGGAAGATATGAGATTATACAGCCCGGCGACAACCGATTTCTCAACGAACGGAATCGGACAGCTGTCCTCCGCGATCAGCTGCTTTGTCGAGGAAAAACGCAATGGATCCTACGAACTGGAGATGCAATATCCCGTCGACGGGGTCCATTTTTCAGATATACAGCATTCATGCCTGATCATGGCGAAGCCTGCGGACGGGAAACCGGAGCAGCCTTTCCGGATCTATAAGATCACGAAGCCGCTCAACAAACGAGTGACCGTCAAGGCCAGGCACATCAGCTACCAGACATCACACATCCCGGTGGCTCCATTCACGGCAGCGTCATGCGCGCAGGCTTTGAATGGCCTGAGAAGCAACGCGGCAGAGGTGTGTCCTTTTGAATTCTGGACCGACAAATCCACGACGGCAAATTTCTCCGTGGAGGAGCCGTCTTCCATTCGGTCGCGGCTGGGAGGCACGAGAGGATCCATCCTGGACACCTACGGCGGGGAGTATGAGTGGGACGGCTACACCATAAAACTGCACTCGGAGCGCGGATCCGACAAGGGCGTGACGCTCCGGTACGGAAAGAACATAACCGACATCACGCAGGAAGAGAATATTGAGAACACCATCACGGGTGTCTATCCGTACTGGAAGGGATCGGAAGAAGGAAGCGGAGAAACGCTGGTGGAACTGGACGAGAAAGTCCTCCACAGTGAGAACGCAAAGAACTTTCCCTATCAGATGACGGTCCCCCTGGACATGTCCTCGTACTTCCAGAACCCTCCGACGCAGGCCCAGCTACGCGAGAGGGCACAGGCCTACATGAAGGCCAACAAGATCGGCATCCCGTCAGTGTCCATCAAGGTGTCCTTCCTTCCGCTCTGGCAGACGGAAGAGTACAAGGAACTCATGAACCTCGAGCGCGTCAACCTGTGCGACACCGTCACGGTCATCTTCGAGCGACTGGGCGTCGAGGCGACAGCCAAGGTCGTCCGGACGAAGTTCAACGTCCTGACCGACCGCTACGACGAGATCGAGCTGGGTGATGCAAAGAGCAGCTTCGGTGAGACACTCCAGGGCAGGATTGACGAGGCTGTGGAGATCTCCACAGAGCAGGTCAAGGACGCCAAGAGCGAGCTCAGGAAGGCCATCGAGCACGCCACTGACATGATCACCGGAGGCCTGGGCGGATACGTCGTCTTCGGCCGGAATACCGACGGCACACCGGAAGAGATCTATGTGATGGACAAACCGGATGTCACCACGGCTGTGAACATCATCCGGATCAACAAAAACGGCATCGGATTTTCGACAAACGGATTCTCCGGCCCGTATGCCAACGCCTGGACCATCGACGGGAAGCTGGTGGCCGATTTCATTACCACCGGAACACTGACTGCAGTCCTGATCAAGGCGGGCATCCTCTCAGACGTGGCCGGAAAGAACTTCTGGAACATGGAGACGGGCGAGTTCCAGCTTGCCTCCACGGCCACTGTCGGAGGAAAGACCGTGGCCAAGATCGCGGAAGACGCGGTGGATGACTACGACGAAGACCTGACGCAGCTTAAGATCTTCAACCGACTGACCAACAACGGCCAGACACAGGGCATTTACCTGAACAATGGAAAGCTCTACATAAACGCGTCATACATCGCAACGGGCACCCTCGCAGACACCGGCAACAACACTGTGTTCAATTTGAGCACCGGCGAGCTCACCATGAAGAAGGGATCCATCAACATCGGGGACGGGGCCTTCAAAGTGTCGACGGCCGGCAAGCTGACCGCTACCGGAGCGGACATCTCCGGTACAGTGAAGTCTTCCGGGAATACGGCATGGTGCAGGCTGGTGGACGGATACCTGGAAGGCGCGAACAACAACTACAGCTCTTCATCCCCGAATGGCTGGGTGGGTTTCAACGTATACGACTCTATCAACAGATCATACGGGGCAGCCATAGCTGGACGCGGAGAAGTCGCTATCCTGACACCGAAGATCGTAGTCGGCGGATGGACGTCCATGGGCGGGAACTTTACCGGATACGACGGCTACACAGGGAGCCTGTCCTACGCGAACGGAATCGGAGACGTAAGCGTGACCGTGAAGCCGACATATACAGAGTGGACAAACGTCCAGAGGTCCACAGGCGACTACTACTACAGCATCCGCGCCATGACAGATGTCTCGGTGACGGTGAGCGTGACGCCAAGCTATGGGGCACTCGCTTTCAAGAACGGCATTTGCTACTAAGGAGTGAGCATGACATACCAGATTCTCAGGAATAACCGGATCTTCACGGTCCGATCAGACGAAGAAGCAAAACGGTACGCGGAGGAAGGCTGCACCGTCACAGCTTTGACGGAAATGGTCATCAAAGACGGGGCTCTGGTCCCGATCGAAGAAGCGGCCACAGTGACAGGAACCGGCAGCGGGGGAGACCCGCCTGAGGACCCGTTGAGAACAGGAACAGCATAAAAGGAGGTAGACGATGACGAACGCAAGGATTCTTACAGCGCTGGGAGCGATGATTGAAAGCTATGCGGCCAATTCGTTCGCACAGAACGGGGTGACGCAGGAAGAAGCAGCCGTGGTCATGGAGGCTGTCTCAGGAAGATTCAGCAGGCGGGCATACGATGAGATGATCATGTCCATGGTCGCACCGCCACAGCCGAACGTAACGGTCACACAGGCCGAGCCGGTGATCAAGAAGGCGGAGCCGGGAACGGCACCGGAAGGAGTAGAAGATGCCGATGTATAGAAAGTATGTCAAGCTCGACGCTGTGCCGGGTGGAAACCCTGTGAAGATCTACATTAGCCAGGGCGACAAGAGGAGCAGACACATCGAATTCAGCCTGTTCGCCAGGGAGGGAACGCTGGAGCTCCCCTCCGGGACGACGATAAAGCTGAAGGCAAGAAGGCCGGACGGCCAGGAGCTGGAGATCACCGGCTCCAGGAATAACCTCGCAGTAACATTTGACATCCCGGAATCGTTCGCGACCTATGCCGGAGAGATACCGGCAGCGGTTACGGCATATTCCGGGAACGAGCGCCTGACATTCGAGCCGATATGGCTGGTGTGCGACAAGAAGGAGGGCGAATAAATGAGCATGTATACCAAGCAGATCCGGCTGGATGTGACACCGGGCGCAGGGCCGCAGGTGATCCACGTCAGCCAGTACGACAAAAACTCCAGGACCTTCGAGGTGGAGCTTTACGCGACAGACGCGGAATTCACATTCCCGACCGGGGCGACCGTGGCCATCATCGGCACAAAGCCGGACGGCCACGGCTTTGACATCGCGGCTTCTATCTCCGGAGACAAGATCCTCTTCGGCCTCGACGAGCAGATGACACCGATCGCCGGCCGCGTGCCCTGCAAGCTCACACTCACCAAGAGCGGGGAGGAGCTGCTGACCGAGAGGTTCATTCTTTCCGTCGACCGCACGGCCATGGACCTCGACACGATTCGGAGCGACTCCAAGATCCGCCAGGTGGAGGAGATCGCGGAAGACTTCGACGAGATCATCGCTGCAGCACAGAACATCGCCGGCACAGCTGAGACCGTGACTGCGGCGAAGCAGGCAGCGGAAGCTGCACAGGCAGCGGCAGAGAACGCCCAGGACGCCGCAGAGACGGCGGCGCAGGCAGCGGCCAATGCGAAGGCGCAGATCGACGCTGCAGACCTCGACGGAAAGCTGGAGGCCATCGAAGAGGCCGCCACGGAAGGCGTCGGAGCCGTCAACTCCGCCAGGGGAAACGCAGTCGAGACTGTCGCGTCCAAGGCCCAGGAAGTCGTCCAGATGAAGTCCAACGCAGAAGCGGTGGCGACGCAGGCCCTCTCAAAAGCCAACAACCTGGAAAACGCCTTCGCGGAGGTCGAGCAGAAGACCATCGTCCTGCAGCAGGCCGTGAACCGGGTGCAGAACCTGCTCCGCCAGAAAGCTGACGACGGATATGCCGACGGCAAGGGCTTTCTCTATCTCACATCAGACGGCGACGACATCGCAGGCCCGATCGGCCCCTTCGGAACCGGAGGCGGCGGTGGAGGCGGTGGCGGCGGAGAGTCCACCGACAACGTCGAATTCAAAGCCAGGAACGCGTCCGGATGGAACGCCCTCTCCATCAAGACCGGCGGATCCGCAGTCGCAAAGGTGGAGTGGAGCTCCATCGAAGAGGAGATGGAGACCGGCAAGGGCACACTGCAGGTCGTCGTCAACGACGTCACCAAGGCAATGCTGGAAGTCAACCAGGGCCTCGTCTCCGTAGACATCGGCCCCTACATCCCGACGGGCGACAACACGATCATCCTCAGGATATCCGACGTATACGGACATAACAAGAGATTCGTCCTCACCGTCACAGCCGTCGACACGAGCCTGTCCTCGTCCTTCGACACGTCACAGAGATACGAGGGACCCTTCCAGTTCCCCGTGACGCCTGTCGGAGCGGTCTCCAAGGTCATCAGCCTGCTCGTGGACGACAAGCTCCTCGACACCATCACAACTTCTGTATCCGGCAGACAGATCACCTTCACGATCCCGCAGCAGAGCCATGGCGCCCACTCGATCCGGTGCTACTTCGACTGCGAGATCAACGGCCAGCCGGTCCGGTCGAACGAGCTCTACTATGAATTCATCGCCATCGAGCCGCTGAACAACAACACCATCATCACCAGCAACTTCAAGCGCGACACGGCCGCACAGTATGAGCAGCTGGGTATAGACTTCACAATTTTCAACCCGACGAGCGAGACGGCAGAGGTCGACCTGATCAAAGACGGCCTGACCGTAGCGACGAGAACCGTCGACAGGACACAGCAGGGCTGGACGATGAGATTCGACACAGCCGGCAGCCACACCTTCGCCATCAGCTCCGGCGGCGTGACAAAGTCCTTCTCCATCGACATCACAGAGACTGATATTGATGTCGAACCTGAGACGGACGCCCTGGCGCTCTACCTCACGGCAGAGGGACGGTCCAACACAGAGGCCCATCCGGAGGAGTGGAAGAGCGGATCCATTGAGGCATCGCTCACCGGATTCAATTTTGTGAGAGACGGATGGCAGACACTGGAAGACGGATCCACCGTCCTCAGAGTCTCAGGAGACGCCAGAGTCACGATCCCCTATCAGATCTTCGGGACTGACTTCCGGACATCCGGAAAGACTGTGGAAGTGGAATTTGCCACGAGAAACGTCCTCAACTACAACACCACGGTCCTGTCCTGTATGTCGGGAGACAGAGGCCTGCAGATGACCGCCCAGCGGGCGGACCTGAAGTCAGAGCAGTCTCAGCTCTTCACACAGTACAAAGAGGGCGAGCACATCCGCCTCTCCTTCGTAGTTGAAAAGAGATCGGAAGACCGCCTCGTCCTGGTCTACGTCAACGGCGCGGCATCCGGTGTCGTCCAGTATCCGCAGGACGATGACTTCTCACAGCAGACACCTGTCGGGATCAGCATCGGCTCTAACCAGTGCACGATTGACATCTACAACATCCGCGTATACGACAACGACCTGACCAGATACCAGGTCCTCGACAACTGGATCGCGGACGCCCAGAGCGGCGCGGAGATGCTCGACCGCTACACGCACAACAACATCTACGACGAGTACGGAAATGTCGTCATCGCCAAGCTCCCCGCAGACCTTCCCTACATGGTCATCGAGTGCGACGAGCTCCCGCAGTACAAGGGCGACAAGAAGACCGTCTCAGGATACTACACAGACCCGCTCCATCCGGCGAAATCCTTTACCTTCACCGGATGCCAGGCCAACGTACAGGGTACTTCCTCCGCTCCGTATGCGAGAAAGAACTACGACATGCAGTTCAAGGCAGGATTCGAGATGCACGACTCCGGCCACGCGAGTGACTACACGCTGGCAGAGGGTGTCATCGCCTTTAACCGATTCGTCCTCAAGGCAGACGTCGCCTCTTCGGAGTCGGCGAACAACACACGCCTGGTCCGGATCTATAACGAAGCATGCCCCTATAAGGTGCCGGAGATGATCGCCGACCCCCGCGTGCGCTGGGGAATCTATGGACTCCCGATCGCGCTTTTCTGGCACGACACAGTCTCCGACACGGTGAGCCTTCTCGGGAAGTACAACTTCAACCTTCCTAAGAGAGCGCCGGCACCCTATGGATACGCAGTATAAAGCAAAGGAGAAAACATGGCAGTATACGACGAAAGCTGGGAGTTCCAGAACAACACATCGGCCAGAATGTTGCTCAAATCCGACGACTTCGACGAGATCTACACGGATCCGGAGACGCAGGAGACATATCCTGCCTGGAAGAACGACTTCGAGGCCAGATTCCCGGAGGACACCTATGAGGACATCACCCAGCTGAAGACCTTTGTCAGCTGGGTAGTCTCCACGGACCGCGACCAGGCGACCGGCGACACGCTGCCGGCGCCTGTGACCTACGGCGGGACCGAGTACACCACCGACTCCGCAGACTACCGCCTGGCCAAGTTCAAGGCGGAATTCGCGGACTACGCGGAGACAGAATCTTTTATCTTCTATTACATTTTCACAGAGCTCTTCCTCATGGTCGACTCACGAGCGAAGAACTTCTTCCTCGGTTTCCACGGATCCGAATGCAGCATCGAAGGAATGAGGAGAAAAGCGGTCGCGGAGCCTTACGACATGGACACGGCCCTCGGTACAAACAACGAGGGCTCCCTCGTCTTCCCTTACGACCTCGAGGACACAGACCATCTGGAAGGCGGCGCGGACATCTTCAACGGCCAGAACTCGACGCTCTGGTGCAACCTCCGCGACTCCCACAGGGCGGAGATCTCCCAGATGTACAAGACCCTCCGCTCCAACGGCATCCTGGCATACGGGAACGTGGAGAGCCAGTTCGAGGAGCACCAGTCCAAGTGGCCGGAGGCCCTACTCAACGAGGACTCCTGGTTTAAGTACATCACGCCCCTCACAGATCCGGACGTCGGAAAAGAGCCGACCGCAGTCTATCTCCCCATGATGCAGGGCCCGAAGACAGAGCAGAGAAAGTGGTGGCTCTATAACAGATTCCAGTATGAGGACTCCAAGTACAACGCCGGCGACGCCCTGAATGAGGTGATCCAGCTGCGTGGATACGCAAAGGCAGACATCACCGTCACCCCCTACGCGTCCATCTATCCGACGGTCAAGTACGGATCCTACCTCGTCCAGAAGAGAGGATCCGCAGGCGTCCAGACGCTCCTGGAGTGCCCTGTAACGACCCTGAACGACACAGAGATCTACATCTACTCGGCCAAGCAGGTCGCCTCGATCGGCGACGTCTCCGGCCTGAAGGTCGGCTTCGCGGATTTCTCCATGGCCACACACCTGCAGGAGATCAAGGTGGGTGACGCCTCATCCGAGTACCAGAACGGCAACCTCAACGATCTGACGCTCGGGAGCAATGCCCTCCTGAGGAAGATCGATGCGAGAAACTGCACGGCGCTCGGCACCGGCAAACAGAAGGCCGTGGACATGTCCGGCTGCGTCATCATTGAGGAGGCATACTTCGACGGCACGAAGATCCAGGGCCTGACGCTCCCGATTGGCGGCGTGCTGAAAAAGCTCCACCTCCCGGACACCATGACCAACATCACAATCAGAAACCAGCATCTGATCAGCGAATTTGTTTGCGCGGGATACTCCAACGTGACGACTCTCCGCCTGGAGAACAACTCCTCCGTCATCGACGAGAGGGCCATCCTGCACGCCATCCCATCCGGAGCCCGCGTGAGGCTCGTAGGATTCTACTGGGAGTGCGCGAACGCCGCAGACATCGAGGCGACGCTCGACCTGCTCGACACTATGAGAGGCCTGGACGAGAACGGAAACAACGTCGAGAAGGCACAGGTCTCCGGAACGATCCACACCGCCTCCCTCACCGGCGCACAGGTGGCATCCTACAACGCGAGATATCCCTACATCGCCATCATCGCCGACTCTGTCCTCTCTTACAGGACATACGCCGACTGGGACGAGACTGTCCTCAAGGTGGTCGAATGCCACGACGGCGTGCCGCAGGAAGCCGCGCCGACAGGCCTCACGAGGCCCAACAGCTCCGATGGCCACTACAGCTACACCTTCGCCGGATGGGCCCTGGAGCCCGACGCGCAGGCTGCGGATCCTTCCGCCCTCGACAATGTCATCGCCGACCGCACGATCTACGCAGCATACACCTGGGACGTCCGGACTTACACAGTGGTCTGGAACAACTCCAACGGCACACGCCTCGAGACCGACGAGAACGTGCCGTGGGGCACAACGCCCAGCTACAACGGTTCCACACCGCAGAACCCGACATCCGGAGGCGGACCCTTCACCGGATGGGTACCGCAGATCACGGCCGTCACCGGAAATGCAACATACACGGCATCCTACACACCGGTCTACAACGTGTACTTCTACAATGGCTCGACGCTTCTGGATACCGTCCAGGTGCTCCAGGGCGGCTCTGCGACATACACCGGACCGACGCCTACGGACGGAGACAAGATCTTCACCGGCTGGAGCCCGAACCCTGTGAATGTCCAGGGCAACCTCTCGGTATACGCACAGTTCAAAGCCAACGTAGAGACGCCGACCGCGACCACGGCCGACGGGGCCTATGGCGTCGAATGGGATTGCTCCCAGAGCTCGCCCACACTCACAAGAAAAGGCCTCGCTGCGGCATTCGCGAACCCTGCGCCGGCAGAGGGCAACAGCGGCAGCGGGTCGTCACCGTTTGACAACATCCTGCCGTGGTCCGGCATGAAGCGCTTCAACGTCATCGGTTCTGAGTATGTGCCGGAGACGGACAGCAGATTCGACCAGGCTGCCAACGACACAGTAGTCTACATCCCGGAATTCTATTACACAGCCTACAAGGACACGGCCAACAGCAAGTGGCTCTGGGCGATCTCGCCGACCGCAAAGGAAGGGTACTGCAAGCATCCCGGATCCGGAAGATATATCGGCCGCTACCACACAGGCGGAAGCAGCTCCGGAGTCTACTCCAAGTCCGGCGTGACGCCTCTCGTCAGCACATCGCAGACCAACTTCAGAGCATACAGCGCCGCCAAGGGCGACGGATGGCGGATGATGGACCTGGCTGCATGGTGTGCTCTGGAACTCCTCTACCTGGTGGAATTCGCGAACTTTGATTCGCAGACAACACTCGGAAAAGGGTGGAACACCGGATCACTTGGCACCATGGGCGGAACGGATTCCGCAGAATACCACACCGTCAAAGCTTCCGGAGCCCATAACCAGTACCGCTGGATCGAGGACCCGTTCTCGAATTGCTGGGATTGGATTGATGGATTTATGGGAAACAAAACGAAGACGTATGCAGCGGCGAACAGCTCCTACGCGGGCGGAAACAGTGACCTCAACGAGCTTGGATTCGCACTTCCGAGTTCCGGAGCAATTCATGGTTTCGGCTACAGCGAATCAGCAGCATGGGCCTTCATTGCAGACACGGCAAGCGGATCAGATTACACGACTTACGTCTGTGACCGCGTCTACTCGAGCAGCTCGCTCTACCCGGCCTATGTCGGCGGCCTCTGCAGCGATTACGCGTACTACGGGTTCTTCTGTTTCGGCGCGAACAGCGACGCGTCCAACACCTACGGTTACCTCGGCTCCCGCCTCCTTAAAACCTAATAGGGGGACCGGGGGAGCATT
>Ga0326511_10001285_pt1 | contig 20995 bp, 31 predicted proteins | sample 0_2496_0518_D_FD_203701 | JGI IMG/M metagenome (GOLD analysis project Ga0326511, IMG submission 203701) | Bovine rumen microbial communities from UC Davis, California, United States - 0_2496_0518 | ecosystem: Host-associated > Mammals > Digestive system > Stomach > Rumen | place: USA... | reverse complement strand
ATCATAGGTGGGGGGTATATTTTAAGGACCCCCCTCCAGTGTCAAAGACGATATCCACGGTATATTATAGCTTTTTTCATTAAAAACTTTGTTTTTTGCAATCATTTCAATCACCTTAAATCAATTTTTATAAATAATTTTGTATAAATCGCCATGCCATTCAATAATTTTCTTAAAAGCTTCATCAAAAGCTTTCTTTTGATCTGATTCGCTTAATTCATCAGAGGTTAGGATGGTACGGGCTACTAATTCTAGGGTATGATATCCCATTATTTGATCGTAATCTATCCATTGATCGAATTGTTTAAAGTAATCAAAAGGATTGTCTTTTGTTGTTATGAAACATTCTTTGTCATTAATCATAAACTTTAACTTTCTTTAACAATCTTTGATTAAAATATTGCTTATTCTTCATTTGCGTATCGTTTAATGGTTGAAACAGAAACATCAAATTCGTCAGCAACGTCACTTAAAGTATAACCAGCATTAAGATAAGCTTTCATTCTTGCTATTTGTGAAGGACTAAACATATTTCCTTTCTGTTTCTTAGGAGAAGAATATTCTCTAACTTGATCTTCATCGGCATATCGTAAAATCTTTTCTAACATAGTATCTGAAATGGCTTTTGCTTCTATAGCTTCCCATTCTTTCTCTGTTATATCTATTTTTTTCTTTTTTCCACCTTCAATAACCATTGTTCTGGCTGCTGAAAGATATTGTGCTGATTTCTTTTTATATTTTTCTTTAGGAATGTTAGGATTTTCTTCTTTTAAAGCTTTAATCTTAGTAGTTGCTATCCTCAGTGCTAGTCTATCTGCGGGGGCTTGCCCTTGTCTATTTTTTAATTTTAATTCCAAAGAAGCTACTTCGTTTTCATATACCTTAGATGCCGAACTATTTTTTGGTTCTTTTTCTATTTTTAAGGCTTCTAGTCTTGATTTTCTTGCTAAATCTTTCATTTGATTAGCATAATCAGCATAGACTATCTCCATAGGGTAGGGATTATTTTTATCAGACACCAATTCGTATGCATCTTTTACTTCATACATCTTTTTTGTCTTTATTTTTACAGGATTACTCTTCCATTCTTTAACTGTTCCATCTTCATTGTATGATTTAGGCTTCCATTGAACGGCTCCTGTCTCTGCACCTGGTATCTTATCCCCTGTTTCCGGATCTATTTTTGTATATAACTTCCTTTCATTTACATATTCTGGTCCTTTAGATCTAGAAATTAATGTAGCTGCTCCTCCTCCTGGTTTACCTTGGTATTTTAATCTAAGATCTTTTATTTTTAAATCTTTAGCTGCTTGTTTCCAATCCAAACTATGCTTCTGAGCATCTATTACAACCATAGAATACTTTATAGCTCTTGATAACTCATCATCAGTACATCCTATTAATGTCATGTCTGTTATCAAATTAGCAGCTTTACCCATTTCCATACCTTTTGTTTGATCTGTCATTCTTTTTAAAGGTTTATTTGTTTTATATGCTATTTTAGGATCAAATCCTTCAAGTTGCTTTAACATTGGAGCAACTTTTATTAAACCTTTATTATTTGGTATAACTACGGCAGAATCTCCATCAAAATCGGCACCTGATAATTTAGCTGCTCTTTTTGGAGGTATGGCTATAAGATCTTTAGGTGATGATCCATAAATTTTCTTACATTCTTTATTGTTATTATTTACTTTTAATTCCAAAACCTCTGTTGGACCAGAATGAGGATGTCTTATTAATACTAATTTTTCTCCATTTCTATAATCAGGACAATAACATTCATCTTCTTTAAGACTTTCGGCAGGTAATAAAACTTTTGTTGATTGTCTTGGCATTGCCCATGCTTTTAAATTAGCAGAATCCTCTTCACAAGAGTCAGCAAAATCCATAAGCATTTTTTGTCTTACTATATTATTTGGTATTGACATTATGCTTTCCAAATCTTCTGCGTGTTTTAAATATGATATGTTTAATTGATTTTTTGCTAGCTCTTTTGATTGTTTTGATAAGAACTGTGATGATAAATTTTTATTCCATTCATCCCAAGTTCCTTCTTTGTTTACTTTATTTATTGCTGATAGTTTTTTATTACCATCTTTATCAATATAATAACTTTGTCCTCCAGCCTGTATAGAAGAACCGAATGGATTTGTCCAATCTATTGGAGAATTAGGATCTTCTGTTCCATCTTCAAGTGTTTTCGTTCTTTTCATACCTTTAAACACTTTTTCCATCGGAGTGCCTTCTGATTTATTAGTATTAAATATAATATCTACTCCTTTTGGCATATTATTATTGTATATAGCCATTCCTTTTAGGTAATATTTATCATCAACATTTATTCTTACCTGAGAATATACTTGATCTCTACCTAAATATAAATCAGCGACACCTGGTCTTAATTCTATCACTCCATCTTTAGGCTGATATCCATCAGAATCTGCATAATTTATTTTTATTCTGCTAGAATCTACAGCTGCTGGTTTCTCAATATAATTAAGAGTTGTTCCTTTATCTGGAGAATAGAATTCACCAATATAATGAACTTCATCTAATCTAGAATAAACATCTTTAGCTTGTTCGTTTTGAGTTTTTCCAGGAGGACCTAATATAATCATATCAGTCTTCTGTTTATATTGTCTTGGATTTATCTGTGGAACCTGTATAAGTGTTCTAACATATCCTTGATCCTGTAATATAAGTACAGCCGCTCTTAAAGTTTCTTCAGATACACCTATAAATCTAGCAGTTCCTTCTCCAACATCAAGATACGCATGATTCTTTAATGATTCTTTTAAAGCATTCATGGTATTTGTTATTTTCATGTTGTTAACATCATCTGCTTCTTTAAGGTAATTCCTTACTGTACCTTCGGATATTCCTAATTCTTCAGCTATACTCTTTGGAGACATTTTTCTTTCATATCTCCATCTTTTAGCAGTTGCTTTATCATGAGCTTTTTTCAACTCTGAATTGTAAGCTAATCTATCTCTCCATTCTGTAGTTGAATAACCCATTAATTCTGCTATTTTTGTATTGGATATTCCTGGATTCTCTTGTTTTATTTTTTCAATTTCTGCTAAGAAATTAAATCCATGCTGATTTGGATTTTCACCAGAACCTTGACGATATCTTCCTGATCCATTAGGATCGAAATCAAACATCTGTGGTGTTCCGGTATGAGCCAAATATAATTTATGATCCATAATAACCATTCTCCCATTCCTCTATAAGTTTAGATGAAGTCACTATTTTATCCATTATAGGAGCTATATCTGTAATATCTGGATTTTTAACTTTTATTTTGTTATTTTGATATATTCTTAATTCAATTTCTATATCACTTACTTCTATATCATACTCCAAACAGAATATAGCAGCATAAATTTCCAATTGCTCAATATGTGTTGGACCTTTTCCAGTTTTTAAATCATGTATTCTAAGAAAATTATTCTTAAATATAATTGAATCTGCTGTACCAAAACAGTATTTAGAATAGTATAATGGTTGCTCTGGAATCATCTTAAAACCTATAGCATCATTAACATACATGTTTAATGTTATAGGAATATCATCCAACCTTTGTTTTAATAATATACAAGTTTTTGCAAAATCGTGAAGAATAGTTCCTTGTTCTGCTGCTCTGTAATTAGCATATGCAGAATATAAGTGATCTTCATCATAGTTTATCCAGTGATGTTTACTTGGACTTAGGAATGCGTGAAGTCCTTCTAACTCTGAATGATTGTTGAAGTTCATCTAATATCTCCTCTTTATTCTCTGGATAAATGAACCTCGCAAATGACATATTATTCATTAAAGAAATATAATAGTCTTGATTAGGTTGATGAGATGCTTCTTCAGATCTCTTACATTCTAATGCGGCCCAACGATCTCGACATAAAATTAAAAGGTCTGGTATTCCTTGAATATAATTTGGATCTTGTTTTATTACTATACATCCTGGAAATTCTTTTTTAATCTCATCAATTAAATCTTTTTGAAAATCGCTTTCTTTCATAAATCATAAACCTAGAGGAGCTGTTTGACGTGTTAAGCGCCATTTATTTTCTATCTCCTCTATTAGAAGGGTTGTAAAATTTGCGGGTTCTCTTTTTTATAAAAATCCATTTCATTAAAATCTTTTTTGTTATTTAATGTCATCAATATAGCTTTGTCTATTGGAGAATCAGAAATAAGATAGTAATAATATAAATCTGTATAACTTGTATTTCTTCTGTCTATTCTTCCAGAAGCTTGATGTGTCATTCTATAAGAATAATTTAAACTAAAGAATATAATTGTATTTGTGTCTGTACATTCCCAACCTTCTGATCCTGCATTATACTGAACAAGATAAATCCATTTATCGGCTGTTGGTATTTTTTCATGTTTATGTCCAGACCACTCTGCAACTTCCTCTCCAAGTTCGTTAAACATGTTTAATAATTTTTCTCTTTCATAATCAAAATTATAGAATATAATTACTTTGCCATGTCTGTTGAATAATTCTCTTATAGCTTTTAATCTTGATTCGTCATTATTAACAACTTTTCTAATTAATGACATATATTGTGGTGGATTTTCTATTGGTACATCTTCATAAAAATTCCATCTATCATCTTTAATTTTACTATATAGATTTTTATCATAATCAACTTTATACATTATCTTATGCGGAACAGTATGTCTTGAAACTTTCATATCTACAAGTACTAAATTCTTCAAATATAATAAATAATCTTCATCAACATATCTATCTATCTTTGGATATTTAGCATACCTTGACCAAATAACATGCCTTGTATAGAATTGGGTTCTATTTTTATAGAATCCATTAGCTATAAAAACTGGAATATAATCAACCCATGAATCACCTGGAGTCGCACTTAATAATATCCATTTATTCTTCTTTGAAATTTTAATAAATGATTTAGACCATGTTCCTGATCCTACCACTCTTTGCTCATCAAATATGAAAAAAGAATTTTTTACATCCACATATTTTGATATGTTATTCCAAGAATCGACAACCGCTTCTAACATGAATGGAATCATTTCTCTTTCCCATTCTTTTTTGTCTCTTTTCGCAGCTGTTGTTATTATGTATAAATCGATTTTATTTTCTAATGGTAAATATAATTTAGCATAGTTATCCTCAAAATCTATTTTACCATTACAAATTTTTTTAAAAAAATATACCAATGCCGTTCTGGATTTACCAGAGCCGACTCCACCAACTAGAATCGACCCTGGCTTAATTTCCTCTACAGCTTTCTGTTGAGTTTTATCAAATTCCATAAATATAATTATTAATCGAACGGAACCTCTTCTTCCGCCATAACATCTTTTGCACCTGAAGGAGCATTAATATATCTATCATTAATCTCCGCTTCAAGTTCATCTTCATAGATCCATACCTTCATTGTTCTAAGATAAGCCTTTATTCTCTGCCTACCATTATCATCCCAATATCTAGGATTTATAGATATATCAACTTTTTCTTTCTCTGCCCAATCAAGCATGTTAACATCTTCTTCATCAAGCCTTGTTTCTCCTTTACTAGATATAAGTACAATCTTAGGAGGTCTATTAGCAAAATTCACAGAGACAGATATAAACGCTTTTCTTTCATCTCCTTCGTTTCTTGGTTCAAGCCAACGAACATTCCAACCATCAGCTTCCATTTCTTCAGCTATCTTTATATCATCTATAAATACACAGAAATTTCTTCTTCCTGCTGGATTATATGGAGGCACCTCCTTTCCTGCAAAATTTGTTTTAAATAACTTAGCATCTCTAATAATTAGTGGTCTTCTTTCTCTTTCCATCTTATTTCTCCTTTCAAATAAATGGCATGGTTCCATCATATATAGTATTTGAAACAAACCAATCAAAATCTCCATATTCCGAAATATGATCAATTGCATCACTAGACATCTTTAAGAAATATGATTCGTCTATGTCTTTTTCTTTTCCTAAATTAATTACTGTCTCAGACTCAAGAAATCTATATCCTTTACATCCAGCTACAGAATAATAATTATCATCGCCTCTTAAAGAATATAATTCTCCGCCGCCACAGCCTTTAAGTATTGGACAGAATTGACCGACTCTACCTACGAATATATAATTATGTCCTTTGCTTATAGCTTCTTTTAAATCTTTAGCAGCTTCTTCATCTACTGGATCTTCTTTAAGAACTTTCTTTAATTCTTTTTCTGCTTCTGTTACATCTGGAAGTTCTTCATTCATATCCAAATATAATGATGTATTTACAGCTTTTGTTACACACTTATCATTAAATTCTATTTTTTCTTTTGTAAATAAAGATTTAAATACATAAGGAACTGCAAACTCTGCTCCTGTTGCTGTCCAATCTCCAAGACTTCCATCTTCATTTCTATATCTAGCAATATAAACAGCATCATTAACTAAACACATTTTATCATAAGTTGCTTCGTGTTCGAAATTATAACCATATTTCTTTCCAAAATCCATAACAAATTGTATAATTTCAGGAGTAGCATCTGGAATCTTGATTGAATCTGTTTTAATATGAGCAACACAGAAGCCTTTCTTCTTAACAGCTTCTAAAAGATCGATCATAAATAAAGCACCACGCTTAGCAACTATATTATCAATATTTCTAGGATCTCTAAACTTATTATCAAACTTAGCACTTGTTAAACCATAAACTGAATTTATTACGGTCTTTAATGCATTACTCAAATCTTTAAGATTAAATGATGCATCTTCTACATATTTAACAAGCCTTCCATCTAGAAGTTTAGATAATGATTCTATATCTTCATGTTTGATTGCTACTCTCGCTTGCTTTATTTCGCTAAATACTTTTGTATATTTATCGCCAAATAAATTTAGATTCTCAATACTACTTGGATGCATTGATGCAACATCGAGCAAAGCGACATTACCATACATTCCTGGTTCAGCATAAACAAATCCTCCTTCTCCAACTTCAAATCCTTTATAGAAAGATTTTCCATTGTCAAATTCATAACCAGGAAACATTTCTCTAAGATCTGTATATATAAATTGATCTTGTGGATGCTGATCATATCCAAATATAATTCTAGTTGTATGATTATTTGTTGTATCATTTACAGACAATCCACTTAATTCTGCAAGTATTTGTCTAGCTGTCCAATCTCCTTTCAAATGATCAAACACTGCTTCTGTAGATATAACATCATTACAACAATAATCAGCTACCATTTCCCATTGATTTTTTGGCGCTGGTTGATCCCAAGGAAGTGGACACTCTTGATGATGTATTCCTAATTCTATTTCCCACTTCTTAAGACTCATCTTATTTCCAGCTGATGCAAAATCATACACATCAGTATAACTTAAATTATAAGCTGCACCAAAGAAAGCATTCTTACTTCCAGATATTATTCTCTGACTTAATAAATATAATTGTTCATTACTATAACCCATCATCCTAGCATACATAATATGATTATCGTAACGCCTACAATTAAAACCTACCAATTTATACTTCATAAGATCTTCTATGTCTTGTGGAGTAGGATTTATCATCTTTACACATTTGTTATCTTTACCTGCCATTTTCCAAACAACGACAAATAAATTAGGAAATACTTCCACATCATAAAATATAATATCTTCTGACTTATAAATTGGAGTATCTGCTTCACTATCTTCATCAGATTTAAATATCATCTTATTAACTAACTTAATACAATACTCCGACTGATGAGAACTATTATTAGCAAATGCCATAACCTTAGGTCTAAGATCTGTAACATCATACTTCATTCCTGAATTATAAGCATCTTCTAATATCTTATAAATAAAATCACAAGATGGTTTAGTTCCTGGATGAATTTCTTTTTTAAGATTCTTCTCAATCAGCGTTCTTAATGCTTTTTCACTTTTAATAGCATCAAAATTAACCACCTTTTCCTCCTTTAATGGTAATCCGGAAGATATGGTAGCTATTGGAATATCATTGCAAGCAGATAGTTTTCTTCTTAAAGCAGATTTTCCAGTAAATGTTTTTATTTCTATATCCTCTGCATATAATCTTGCTATCTTTGAAATATCTCCTTCATAAATATAATGGAGATGTATACCATTTCCTCCTTTACTTACTTCTGCATATGTTGCAGGCCATTTACTAGCCGCTTCTAAATTTAACTCATAACTCTTCTCACCATTTTTATCTTTTAGATCAAAATCTATAACTATCATGTTTTCTGGTGGAAGAATATAATGTAATTTTGTAGTATCTAAATGCTGTAACTTAGTACTAACATTTTCCCATTTCTTATTAGGAGCTTCTGAATCATTAGCGTATTGTGCTTTACAATCTTTACAATACTCATCAAATATACTATGATCATGTTTCTCCAGAATTAAAGAATATGGATGTTCATCATTACTTTTGTCTTTATCTTCTTGATATTTATTAGTAAACTTACTTGTAATAAATCCTCTATATGCACTTCGGACTTGGTGTCCATCTATTCTTGTGATGTCATAAAATTCTTCGAAATAATCTTTTAATTCTTCTCTAAATTTAAACATTGGCATAATATAATCTAAGCCAGCTTCTTCTTTGTATACTTTATACATAGCATATGCTGCTTTAAGAGTTACATATTCCTGTTGTTCAAATACATCATAACTATCTTCAACAAAGTTAAAGAATGTATCAGTCTTATAGATCATTTCTAATGGCTTATACTTATTATAATAATTTCTGCCTAATTCTCTATAAACATCTAAACACCTTTGAGCTATTGCTCCAAGTTCAAAGTCTATCTGGGACATTAGTAAATCATACTGTTTTATCGGTATTAAATTACCAGATGGATGTACGTCGATCAAACGTCTTATAATACCAGCTTTTGAATCTGTTATCTTAACCGGCTTGTTTGTGGCCATAAATAACATACAGTTTAAACTCATGCTATATTGAGCTTTAAACTTTTCATTAATGATCATTGTTTCATGAGATATAATACTATTTAACTTTGTATTATCCTCAATTCTACTCAAATCACCATCGTGCTGTATAGCTATTAATGGATTACTACGAAATTGTTCCATACTAAATCCATTATTCTTACCAGTTAATTCTCTAGCTTCAAAAGTTACATAATATCCAGGAAATAATTTTTCAATAATCTTAAGTATTGTACTCTTACCTGAACCTGGATCACCATACAATACTATAAACTTCTGAATATTAATTGAATCTCCTGCAATTATACTTCCAATTGCCCATTCTATCTTAGCACGTTCTTCTGGAGAATATAATGTTCCTATTATTTCATCCCATGCAGAATAATCACCACTCTCAAGATTATAAGGCAATCTTTTAGAAATATAATCACTACGTTTAATCTCTGTATTAGCAAATGCTAATTTAAGATCTAATGGTTTAGAGTTATCAGAAACATCCTTCATATATTGTTTGAAACTTTTCCAACTACCAGAAGAATATCCTCCCATCCATCTAACGTTCATATTAAACTCATTGTTTGGATATTTCTTTTCTAAATATTCCTTTAACTCTTTATCAACCAATCTTGATACATCATATTCATCAGTTGACCAAATATGATTCTCCTCATCCCAAATTGCATAGAAGGATTTACCACGAACCATAATATCTTTAGATCTTCCAACTATAAAATCTGGATAAATATCTCTTGATCCGCTAGATTTATAAAATTTTTCCCTAATCTGAAAAAAATCCATCAGATTTTACTCCTTTACTATACAATTTTTAAAAGTGTGACAAAAAACAAAAATTTTTGAGTAACTTAATATATACTTCTATTCCTCCTATAATAACTACCCTAAATATTTGTAAAAGTGTCACAAATTAATAAAAAACATGTCAACCATGCGGGCTAAAGGGTGTTACACTTTTCAAAAAAAAGTGTCACAGTGTGACAAATATTTGTCACAAAATGTCAGTTTTTGTCAATTTTTATCTTTTAAAAAACACCAAATTTTTCTTTTGTGACATTTTTGTCACAAAAAAGTGTCACACTTTTTATACGCGCTGTGTATAATTTTAGATATAATTTTCATTCAAAAAAGCAGTAAGCTGCTTCCAAATTTCTTGATCTCTCATGTCGATATTTCGATTTTTGATTACAAAAAGTCCTCCAAAACCATTTTTATTATACTTTCTGAACAGCATTGCGTGTATTTTATTGTAAATATAATCAGAAGTTTCACCATTCCAATTATCATTCGTACAATCAGAAATACCCAAATTATCAAGCATTATGAAAAACCACTTTTTAGGACAAAAATCTTCTTTGTAACTATACATAATAGTATTTTCACATTTGTACGCGAGTGCCACCATCATCTCAAATACTGTACAATTGGGCAAAAGCCCAGATGACTTGTCCAAATACCTATTAGTTTCATAAGAGAAATCTTTACGCATTTCCAAGCCATCCATAGCTCTATTCTCGTCCATAAGAATTGTATACGTGAACTCAATATCATTAAGAGTACGTATCAAATATAATAATCTATCATACTCTTCCTCATCTAGACAAAGTCTTTCTTCACAAACCCATCGTATATACATATCTGAGGTAGCTGGTGACATACTATCAATATCATATCTGTCATCACTCCTCAATATAATTCAACTCCTTTCAATCATTTGAAACATACTGATCTTCAAGAGTTAAGTCAACAATCACAGTTACTTCAAATAACTTCTTCAAAGCGTGATTCCTAATATAAGCAGTTCCCACTCCAGATTCGTTATTTGTATAATCCGTAGCCCAACGCCACATTTGGCCAATTAGGGCCTCACGGCCCACATTATAATGGCTTTCTGCCAACTCCTGATTGTCGGTATTGTATCCGAAATATAATTCATCCTGAGGAACTAAAAGTGTAAGATTCTCCTTTTCATAAGTTTCATCACTCTCAAATTCCTCTTCCTCGATCTCTTCGAGATTATTACTTCTATTTGTAATCTCAGGCTCAAACTTAGAATGCTCTTTAAAAGCCTTATCACCTTCAGTCACTTTATTATCCTCCACTGACTTCTTAACTGGGTTTTCAAAATCTCCACCCTTATAATACTTATAAATCTTCTTTTCTGTAGACTCTTCTTTTGCGTTTTCCGACTGAGTCTCGATATTTTCAGATCTCTTCTGCTGCTTATTATTGAAATACTGAATATAATTATCAATCTCTTCAGCAACAGCTTCTTCCATACGATCTTTTACAATAAAGTAAGTGCCGACGCTACCTATTGCAGCGCCGACTATAGCTCCAAGTGTAAATATAACTCCCTTATTCATCTTCTTCCTCCATTCCTATTCTATGTAAATCAGCCTTGAACGGCATCTTCTCAAATTCATCAAGTAGATCATAAATCATGCCATCAACATTAGGATCTATGAGAATATAAGGTATATCAGCTCCAGTCTTAGGATCTTTCTCAATACCCTCAACTACTCTAAAATCAACATAACCATTACATCCAGGCTCTCCATTAGAGAATCTCCAACCAACAAGTGCTCCAGTACTTGACGGATCTTCACCTAACAAGTCTCTAACCTCATTAAGCATAACAGATCCACGCTTAACTATTTCCTGATCTTTGTTCATAATGCATCTTGTATACAAAACATCATTAAGATAATCCTGATGACCAAGAACATATGACATATTAAGCATAGCATTACTCTGCCACTGTAAGTTACGATCTCCATTCTCTTTGTATTTAGAGAACTTAAATGCATAAGGAGATACTATCTGACCATTAATCTCATTAAGAACCTTCTTCTTTTCCTTAGTTCCGTCTTCATTTGTTACGGTTATAGTCTTAGGCTTTTCACCAGTAAGATAATATAAGTCTGCTTCCTTACCTTTATCTTCTATAACTCTCTGACGATACATATTGAAAGACTCACTAAGTGCAGAATATGCTACTCCAAGAGCCACATAACGCTTTTTAATAATACCATACGCAGAAAAGTAGCAAGTTGCTGCTAAAACACCAAAACCTGCTGCCGGAGCATACGTCTTAGATACATTTATAGCAGTCTTACCATAAACCTTAACTATACTAGACTTCTTAACTTCCTCGTCTCGTGCGTACGCGATCTTAGCATCTCTAAGCCTATCCTTATGATCCTCAACAATTTCCTTAGTTTCTGAACCAGCCTTAGCAGCAAATATAATTGAACTGCCAAGAGCAACTGTTCCACCAACCATAAGTAATTCAGGAGCGTGTCTCATTGTCCATCCGCCAACAGTCTTACCTATAAGTTTAACATTGTTAATAAATCCCATCTTATTTATTCCTTTCTTTATTAATTGCTTCAATTGTTTGCATCCATCTATAATGATAAGTTCCTAAGATGTAGAATATAATTGATAATCCTAGATCAATAAGGCCAATCCATTGATTATTATTCATTATACCGATTGCAAATAACACTATTGATAATCCTATTCCTATCATATCGGCCTCACTTTCGGAAGTTCTATAATATAACCTCCATGTACATGTCTTACTTTAGCTGATGATAAGTTATACCAACCCCAATCATCTTTTGTAAAGTCACCAGGAACAGTCATACCGCAAATATCATACAAATATGATACCGGAACACTATCATAACGTTCTAGATAATCTATCATACGATCAAGACAGTCTTCTGCATCTTCCCTGTAATCAAATATAATATCATCTAGATTATTATTACGTCTTCTAGACTCATATCGTTCGTCATCACGATCACGCCTAAGTCTATCCCTGTCATCGTAATAACGATTATATGAAATATAACTACTGTTTCTATTAGATCTATTACCGTAACGTCTCGTATCAGTTCCCATTACAGCATCTAATGCACCATGACCTATATCAGATACAAGATCTCTTAAAGCCGGAAGTAATATATCATAAAGAATATAACTTCCAACAGTTGGAGCATCTTCAGATATGAATTCATCTTTGACGTCTCTAAATAATGATCTCTTCTGTTTAACTTTTCCTCGCATCTTAACTGGATCTACTACTTTGTCATCTGACTTTATTATTTTAGATCCATTAGCATTACTAGGATAGTCATCAACAGATGGCATACGTCTTTCAGCCATTTTTACCTACCTTTCTTAATTTGCAAAGAGCAGAGGACTTGTGTATTTTGAGCAGCTAAGTCGCCGCGAAAGTCCTCCGCCTTTAGGAGACAACATTCAAATATGTCCTGAGTTACTTCTCGGAATCGTCTTCCGTAGAACCATTCTCAAGATCGAGTTCATCAAGTTCAGGATCATCAAAGTAATCCTCATCATCTTCATCAAGATCATTGACATCGTCCTGCTTCTTACCTGCGATCGATCCTATTATAGCCAAACCAGCTATAACAGCTCCTGATACGCCTGCAATTGCAGTGCCAACTTTATGTCTCTTGAAGAAGCTCTTAACCTTACCATCCTTCTTCTCTTCTGTTACTTCATTCTCGATATTGTTGTTCATTACGTTGTTCTCTTCCATCGTTTATCTCTCCTTTCAAATAAACCAATGTCTCCTATTATAGGAGTTGTAAATTTTACGAGATTTTTATTCCTCTACTAATCTATACTTATGACCATCGATAATTATTTCTTTTTTTCTAGACTCCGCTTCTTCAGTTTTAATAGATTCAAAAAATTCATCAGTATTATGGCATAAACAATCGATTTCTATATCAAAAGAACTTGCAATTTCAAAATTACTCCATTTAATAGTCTTTTTACTAGTATCAACTAATATACCATTAGAATGATGAGGATTCATTAGCTTATATTCTAAAGCATAAGGTATTGTTACTGGAATATGATTAGCATTGGTAAAATATTCCTTATCTCTTAAGTAAGAAAATAATCTAATAAGACCATCATAAGAAATATGATGTATGTCAGTATCAACCCAAATAATCATTATATAACCTCCTTCTTCTCAGGTAATATAGCCTTAGGCTTCTGTCTAACATTATTCTGCTGGATCGTCTCAGCAAGTAACATGATACTCTTAGTAAGCATTCTCATATCAGTTCTCAACTCAGAAATATCATCTTTCGTAATAGTTATCTGAACCTGATTATCTGTGGGCTTGATTTCTTTCTTTACCTCAGATCTCAAAGGAAGTCTGTAAATATCATCAAGATTAAATATCCTAAGTATTGCTTGATAGCATACCTGTAAAATAGTTCCGGGTCTTGCTATGTCATCAGTAAAATATAACTTATCTACTATATCCTTATTGCGTATGTTACCATTTCTAGCAGGTCTGATATAGTTATGATAGGCATTATTGAATGTAGAATCACTAATACCATTAGCTTCTAACAAACCAGAAACAGATATCTCATCTGTGTCGATCTTGTGTGAAGCCATCTGAGCTTTGCAGTCCATCTGCAATCTTCCGATATCAACCGGAATATAACCTTTCTTAAGTTCTCCGTTAGTGTTTGAATAAGTCTGTGCCATGTGAGTATCCTCCTTTAAATAAAATATAATTAAATAGTTATAGAATCGATCATCTTGAGATTGTTATTGTATGTCTTTTTGCTATTCCCACTCCTTAGCTTTCTCATGATTATAAGTATTGCATGACTCATTTATAACATTCAGTATATTAGTGTAATTACGACCTTCACCATATATCTTACGTATTATGGCATATAATATACCTTTTTCTAAGTCGTAAGTATCGTCTTCCTGACACTTAACAACCGTCTTGGTTCCATCCTTCCAGAAAACGATAGTTGCTGGATCACGACTAATAATTTTAGATATCCCAAACATATGATAATTTATTCTAGTTTTGTAATTTTTAATTTTTAAAGAATTTTCTAAAGAACTTAAAGCGATTAGTTCTCTTTGATATCCCGATCTACAACCATAAATATAATTAAGAGCCCCTTTAAAACTTTCAAATTCTGCACCGTTATCATTAGTTTCTAAAGTTATCTTTGTATTTCTACCACGATAATAGCGAGAACCAAGTGGATCATTCTCAAAATCAGTTTCTATAGAGTAATTCCCTTCAAATCCGAGAACATGCATTGGTTTATTATCATCTTTAATTCCTAATATTATCTTACTCATTTTTCCTCCTTTTGTCTTTTATTCTCACATTCTTCACAAAATAATATATTTGGCAATTTACTATAGCCTCTGTGAACTACTATCTTTATTGGCTTACCACACATCATACATTTACCAGCATTCACAACTTTAATATTTAATTCCATAACATTATTCCTAACTTTCTGCGGCCTTATATTTATTGATAATCTGCAATACATCATCCTCCTTAACATACTGGTCCGTACTGTTTAAGAACGGATATGTTTTGGGTGATATTGACTTTATCTCTGCTCTTATCTTATTAAGAATATTATTCTTATCCTCCTCCTTTTCTTCGTATTTTTCAGGCAAAGGCATCCATGCAATTATTGGATGAGTGTATTCATAATAATTGGAGTCGTCACTACACCACTTTCCATTCATTCTCCAAGCAATAAACATATCTTCACCATCAGTGGCTAAAACGTTACCTGAGTCTTTCGGCAGTGATTCATCAACTGATATCCATTCACGAAGTGGCTCGACTACGGTTACGTCGTACTCAGCATCACAGAATATCAATCCGAGCTGCATTTGTTCGAGTAGATTTTTATAACGTACTTTCATCTCTTCTTTTGGTAAATTCTTTTTAGCTTTTATTATTAGCATACCTTTCCCCCACTTTCTTTAAACTCAATTAGGAATTCCTCAATCCATTTTGGAATATCTTTATACATGTGAAAAGTTGATATAGTAATACACCTTCCGATATGATCCAACTTATACCAATTTATATATTCACCAGTTTCTCGATTAATAATATAATTCTCTCCATTATAATCTAAATAACAATCGTATTTAGTAGAATACCTATCATTCTCAAGAAAATCAAGAAATGTCCCCGCGTCCCCAAATATCTTAATTACACTATCACAAAATAGCTCTCTAAGATCTGTAGTATTAAAATTATTATAATTGTTTTGATTAAATATCATTCCTGACCCTCCTCTGTTAGAAATTCATCTATTATTACCATGTTTTCTTGTAATCCTTTACATAATAATGGCATACGTACTTCTTTAGTATTATTAGGGTTTAGTTTTTCTTGTAAAATGCGATACTGCTCGTAAAAACTCTCAATCTTTTCTTTTATAAGATCTACTTTAGCCATCTCATGATTACGTTTATTTATCCAAACATAACCAGATTTATCTTCTACTGGAGGAAACATATGATTGATAAAATCATCTAAATTTTTCATTTTTTATTCCTCTTTAATAGTCTATATACTTAAGCTCATCTACAACTTTTTGTGCATAAAACCAGCTTGTCCACGGATTTTTAGCCCAGTACTTTTTGTACAACACTGTTTTATTCCATTCAGATATGTCTTTTATTACATCTGATTTAGACACGTCTTCGTAATCAGAATTCACTATCTCTAACCGATGACAAAGACTTTCGTATTCGATCCGGTTAATCTCGATGTTTTTATTTACTGCCACATGCATACATATTATGACTACGATGCATCCGGCAAATAAAATACCATTAAGAACACTTATCATAGCTAGAATATCTTCATCCATTTTTCTACAAAAAACTACATAGCACTTTCCGATGAATGTCTTATCGAGTTCTTTCAATTCGTCATTTGTCATGCTATATCGTTGTTTTTTAACATAGATCTTAAATGAAACATCTGCTAATATGACCAACAAAATAGGTATAGCAAACAAACCTAAAAATATTAATGTTATTATCATTTTTCCTCCTTATCAAGTAACCAATCTATTATTTCTTTTCTCTTTTTAGCCTTGTCTTCAGATTCTCCAACTAGAGACATACAATTCTTAACCTCGTCTACTACATGAAGTCCTTTAAGATGCTGAGCGTTGCTTTCGCTTTCAAAAACATTCGCGCCTATTATAAGAACAGATCTCGTTTCTCTATTTGTTATCTGAAAGAAATTAAACATTCTCCTAGCAAAAAATAACTTATGATTGGCATCTTCTCTAGATTTAACATCTTCACATAAGTGTTGAACGCATGCTAAAGCTGACTCTTTCGTTTGAGCTATAAATATCTTAGTTTCCACTAATTACCTCCTATCTTATACTATATTCACTTGCTGGTATTAAATCGTAAGATATAAGTATTCTAACTTGACCATTTTCCATCATCTCAGGAGTAAATTTTGGGTTAAATAAATGTTCGGTCGTTATAAGTCTATCAGATCCATATCTGAAAGTAGGCAATCCCCAACGATATAATATCTCATTCCAATCATAATACATTTCACCATTAAGAATCTCGCTATTCATTTCATTCTTAGCATTTTTAAGATATCCAATATCAGACTTAAAATATAATCCTCCAGGTATAACAGTATCGTAAAATAATGTGCTTCCGTGACCAGTATCTATTACTTCCCCAGCTATACCAGCATCAGAATATAATTGTGTTGGAGCTTGAGAATTAGCTAATGACTTAACAGCATCATCATAAACTTCTCGCTCTTTATTTTCACCTATCTTTTCCATAACCTTTTTCTGATATTCTTGCATAAGCGCTTGGGACGATAAGTATGCAGAACTAAGAGCTTCCTTCTGAATATGTGAACAATAATGACTTCCAGCTATACAACTCATTGTAGATATAGCAGAAACGCCAGTTGGAATATAACATTTCCAAGTTATCCTTAGTTTGTCTTTCCAGTCTAATTTACGAAATATTCCTCGTCTTTTACAAGCATATCGTTCGTCTTCAAGTGCATGCTCGGCTTTTATAGTATCCTGATGTGCATTATACACGGTAATACCAACGCCAAATATACTTAATAACGTGAGTATATTAGAAGAATTATGCTTAAACATAAGACTAATTCTTGCTAGTAATTTTTTCATTTTTCGCCCTTTCTAATAATATTTTATTTATTTCTTCTTCAGATATACCAAAAACAACAGACAGAGTGCTAAAAGATTCCTCTATTAAATTATCAGATAAGATTGTTTTCTCTATAATATTATAACAGTAATTATACATTTTATGTTTTCTATAAAGCATTAATATAAGTATAAGAATTACTATAATAAGAAATATAATTATTCCTATGTACAATAAATCACCTCCGAAAGACCAGAGGACCTGTAAAAGCGTCCTCCGTTTGTGTTAAGACCAAAATACAATCAGATTAGAGATTTTCCCTAATTGGTCTATTTTGATTGGCTGTTCTCATCTTTCTTGCCGGAATCTTGACTACTTCGTTATCTGTTGTTGTTATGAAAACATGATCCCGATATTCTGTTCGATTATTAATGATGTTTAATACTCCGCCTAAAACGGTGCATATTCCACCAAAAATAGTTACTACAGAACCAGGATTATTCTTACACCAGATTACGAATTTCCTACTGTTCCACCAAGTTTTTAGCCTTTCTTTCAAGTTGTCCATTTAAGTTACCTCCTTTTCTTAACTAATGGTCTCATTATAAGAGTTGTAAGAATTAATCTATGCTACTTAGTTTATCAGCTATACTAGAATATATCCTTGTTACAGACTCAAGCTCTTCGTTGTGCTTCTCTAGAATATCATCAAGATCTGACTTGAACTTAGCTGCTGCCGTATCCTTTGCTTCCTTAATCACTTCCTGCCTTATAGATGATATGTCAAGATTATTTATCTTACGCTTAAGCTCTTTAGCAACATCGTCCTTCTGCCTCTGAAACTCATTGTTAACTGTATTCTTAATTTCCTTTGTTATCTCTGATCTTACTGCTGATACTGCAGAACTACAAGACTTCTCAACCTGATATCTCACCTCAGTTGTTACAGCTCTCTCGATTGATCTGTCTAACATGTCCTGAGGAACATCGATACTTGTCTTATGGACTAGATCCTTTACTGCTATATCCATCTTCTGACTAACATTCTTAAGATCCATTGTCACCTTGATCGCATATCCTATCGTTGCTGCAAATCCTGCTATTACTCCAATACCTATAAGTTCATTTCTTTCCATCTTATTTCTCCTTTATTCATACAAAAAAGTTCAGAGGACCCGTAAATATCACGAATCCTCACATAGCCTTAAGCTACACAATGATTTTCAAATCTCCATTCGTTCAACATGTCTGTCACCACTCTGCATAACCATAGAGCTTCTTTCTTAACCTCCTTAGAATATAATTTACATTTAAGTACTTCATTATACCAATCATAGTATAACTCCTCAACTCCAGTTAAGTGAAGCTGAAGAAGATACTCATCATCAGTCTGTGAATACTTAAATGCATTACCAACTAAAAATGCAATCTTTCGCTCTATCATTTTTGCTTTTAACATATGTAACATAATATTGTCCTCCTTTTTGAAACAAATATAATAGCTTCATTATAGGAGTTGTAAAAGTTACGATCTAGGAATAAACCAATCACTTATTTTAGACCATTCTTCTTCTGATATACCTCCTCTGTCATATTTCTCTTGTAAATTATAATAGCACTGAACCAAATATCTATCATTATGCCATCCATCAAATACCATATCGTACTTAAGCGGTATTTTACTTTCAAGATCCCATGGAAGCTCATACTTAAGAAATATCTGCCAAGCACGAATATCATCTTGTAACTTTTTAGTGGCTCGTTCACTAATCTTATAACCACGTTCGTAAGCTTCTTTATAAACCAGACTACAATAGCTTATAAAATGAGCCGGATCATAGTTAATTATAGGATTAACCAAAATATGATTAGGTGTATGATCCTTAGCTAATAACGCTGCTATGAGACAACATTCTCTCCATTGAGATATAAGTTGCTGCTGTGGCAAATATGGTATTAAATCTTTATGCCATAGTCTCATTCGTTTCCCTCCAATTTAGTGCCGCATTTCGGGCAATAATGAAAATCATCATAAAAATATGCATAAATAGAGTGACAATTATCGTTCGGACAATACCGACGTTTGCGAGGATCATGATTAAATTGAGAAGCAAAACGATTATGAAGCATATAAGCCATATCGGTTACATCACTTATAGCCCTGTCCAAATCCTTAATTTCTCTTTCACTTAATTGTCTTCTAAGTGATATTGGCTTGGAGCATACTGATAAATTTGTCATGATTCTATAAAAATTGTCTTCTGAAAATTCATCTATCTCTTTACTCATTCTCTCCTCATTACCAATTAATATAATCGGAATAAAATCCTTACCATCATATTTATAAGTTGTTATTCCATATCTCTTAGCTACTTCAAACTCTACACAACATCCTGCTGCTTTTTCCCAACCTGGAGCTAATATAACTATATCAGCATCTGCCATCTTCTGAATACTATCTCCGAGATACCATAGTCTACCAGCACCATATGGTACATTTGTCTTTGTATATGAGTCTATTAATTCATCAAACTTTCCATAATACAGCAGATCAAGCCAATCTATATAAATTCTTTCTCTCTCTTTTAAAATATCAATTTCGGATCTACCATTCATAGGCTGGCTTATAAATATCTTTGACATATTTATTTCTCCTTATTCTCTTCTAAAAACTTAGCTGCCATCTCAGTTATCTTATCATCACCGTTAACCATTAATTCCATCCAATAGTCAAGATCTTTATTAGGCATGTGTCTACATAGTGCTTCACCCAACTCGATTAAATAATCGCTCATCCTTATCCTCACTTTCCTGTGGCTCAACCATTCTTGCACCGCAATTAGGACAATAGTTTTCTTCAGTATCAACTACCCTACTGCACACGGAACACTTATAACTACTGTCGTTATAACGTATGTCATCCTCTGTATATTTTCCCCTTATCCAATGTGGTCTATCTTTTTTCATACTTTCTCACTTTCCTGTGGCTCAACCAATTCCCATT
>Ga0326511_10001284_pt1 | contig 21031 bp, 13 predicted proteins | sample 0_2496_0518_D_FD_203701 | JGI IMG/M metagenome (GOLD analysis project Ga0326511, IMG submission 203701) | Bovine rumen microbial communities from UC Davis, California, United States - 0_2496_0518 | ecosystem: Host-associated > Mammals > Digestive system > Stomach > Rumen | place: USA... | reverse complement strand
CGCGCTCATTTGTGAATAAGGGCGCCGCGGACGTGATTAAGGAGCTTATGGGCGAGGCCGGCATTGAGGCTGTCCTTGACGAAAGCCTTATAAACAGGAACAGCTTTGATCCCAACGTCATCTACACCCAGGCCCATGAGAGCACCTGGGGCTTCATGCACCGTCTGATGGTCCTTTACGGCATCAACTATGCTTTTGTCCATGTCAATGACTGCTCGCCTCTCGTGTACCTGAGCCGCGGCAGCGGGCTTGCGGTCTGCCGCTGCGCTGACCCCGGCATCAGCAGTGCTGACTGGGCGCTGAACTCTGATGACGCGTCAGTCATTGGCTGCAGCCTCTATTCAGGCACCGGGCTCAGCCTCAGGAACTTTGTGTCTTCAAGGAGCAATCAGCCTCTGGAGGAGGATCCTGCTGCACTGCAGGCCGAGTTTCTCTGCACGCGCGAGGACAGCGGCGTCGCCAAGGCAAAGGACCTTTCCAGAATCAGGGAGAACCTTGAGGCCATCAGGAAACGCTCGCAGCTTGAATACAAAGGAACAGGTTCAAGCCTCAGCCTGTGTCCCGGGGCGGTTATCAGTGTCAGCGATTTTTACGGTGAAGAACCGTTCAAGGCGCTTGTTTACCGGACAGAGAGCCTTGTCCAGGCGACAGTTTCTGATACTGACCGTGCCCTGTCTCCGGTTTTCTCCAGTGAATATGAGAAGAACGGGGGGCCCTGCATCAAATGCAATTTTGCCGCCTCTGACGAGGACCCTGACGGTGACGGGCAGGGTGAGCCGCTGATTGGATCATACGCGGTGGTGCCTCAATCGGCTGGTGCGTCAGAGGGCTGCTCACGCGATGACGGTTTTGTCACTGCTGTCGTGTGCGACGGCAGCGGTCAGACAGACAGGTACCGCGGTGATGTTGTGATCTGCTCAGAGGATGATACGGAAAAACCCTGCATGTTCTATGCTCAGGTCGATAGGGGCGACAGGGACTCCGGGAGCACGGTGCCGGCACCTGTGGTGGTCAGCCTCACTCAGGGAGATCCCGGATCAGCCGGAAGTGCCGCCCCGGCGTTTCCTTCCGTCGGCGACCGGGTGCTGCTCCTGCGGTCCGGATCAAAGTATTTTTTGCACAGCGTGCTGCCGGAGGACAGTGCTTCAGCAGGGTTTGATCCTGATGAGCGCAGCATGTTCGTGAACGGCAGGGTCCTGATGAACCACAGCATTGACAAGAAGATTGTCGTGTGGGGAGCGGAGAGCGCTGGGCGTACCGCTGCTGATCATGCAAGTGCAGAGAAGACTGCAAAGGATCCGTCCTACACTGCTGACAGCGGTGCAGGCAACGATGACCCTCTCGGAAAGATAGAGCTCCTGGGCATCAAATCACCTAAAATGCTGGTCAAATTCTGGATAATCCAGGGGAAGATAAAAGAAGCCATAAAAGAATTTACAGATACAAAATTTAATCCCCAGAATGCGGGAGAAAGTGCTACAGCCGAAGAGAAAAAGACGGCTTCTGATAATAAGAACATCGCTGACAATATCAATAAACATTTCACTGATACATACGAATCTGAGTGCACAAAGGCTTTTTTCAACATGATAACCAAGCGCTCTGCCAAGCAGAAGGCAGACGAGGCGCTTGCGTCTTCCATGACCGGAAAGGTCTTTCAGGATGGAAATAAACAGTCAGAGGAGGATTTAAGAAAGGCGGCAGTGGATGCATCTTATGATCTGCGCAAGGCTTATCAGGAAGTTGACACCCTGGCAGGCAAGATCATTGGCGATGGAGAAATGCACATTAAGGATTTCTGCGGCAATGAGCATGGCGTTCTTAATGTGAACTCCGGAGGTGACATTAATATTACTGCCGCGAAAGGTGACATAAAAATTGAGGCAACCAGGGTTAACGAGAAAAACAAAACCGGCGAAGGCCAGGCCAATAATGACATCACCATCACTGCGGATAATATTACCCTGAAGGCAGGCACCATTAAGCTGTTGGGCGATATACAGGTACTGTCCAAAGTCGGAGGAAACTCTGTTGCAGTTGCCAAGAACGCGATCGGCCTTTCTTCAAGGAAATGGTCGACAACGGCCGGTATTTTGGACAGCAGCATTGCCCTGGACTCGACAACAGGAGTTGCAGTTACTGGTGTAAACATCGGACTGAACAGCATCATGAGTACAGTTATGGGCGACTCACTAGGTGCCAAGGTAATCTGCGATGGCGGATCTACCACTGTCAGCGGCAACAGCATCAGCCTGGCATCAAACACCCGTCTGGATGCCGGATTCAACGTGGCCAGGTTTTTGACTGCGTTTTCCATGGAGCTGACGAATGTTCTTGCGCATCAGCTGGACAAAGAGAGCCTTGGTGAGGCAAAGGATGAAAACGGAAAGACTAAGAAAGCAGAAATGAATGCAGTTGAGAAGTGGTCGAACATTGGTGCCTATGCATTGCCTGCATTTGTTGATCTCGCGAGTTGGGGTACTAACCAGGTTATATCTGTCCTTAACACTGGAATCAAGACCAGGAAAGCCAGTGACTGGATCACGACCGTTATTCAGCTGTTCAGAAAGATTCTTGCAATCGTGGACAAATCAATAACCGGAGTGGCAAAGTGCAATCCGCCCATGCCATGGACGCAGCTGGATCATGTCGGCGGTTGCTACAAAATTACACCTATGGATATTGTCCATATATCTTCGACTGGCATAAAACTGAGCCTGACGGCAATAGTTTACGGAATGATGCTGACAAAAATGAGGAATCTCCACAATGCCGGACAGTCTCTGTCAGGCGCTTCGTGGACGGTCAACGCCTTGAATATTAACAGCTATTCAAAAGAAGAGCATGATGCCATAACTGCATTTGGCGGGGCAGCTGCCAAAATCAAGGATGATGAAAACAAGGATTCTGGTTCCGAATCTGGTTCCGAATCTGGTTCCGAATCTGGTTCCGAATCTGGTTCCGAATCTGGTTCCTAGCGCAGTTCCGATATAAGCTCTGATACTGGTCAAGGATCTGGTCAGTCAGACTACGTCAACGATGAAAAATTGTATGAATAATTTGTTTTCATGACAGGCTTTTGTCACAGAATTATTCGGAGATAAAAGATGATGCACTGCATGGGACTTCGCTGGCGAAATCGGTGTGGAAGTTTAACGTTTTGATTATGAATGAGGTTCGAATATGTCGCTTTCCAAAGACCAGAAGAAGTGGATTGCCGCCGCAGTAACGCCGGTAGTGACTGCTGTTGCCACAGAAATGGCAGTTGCAGCGGCAAAGTCCCTGCTCGAGAAGCTGATTGTCACCAACTACGAGAAGCGGACGCTCTCTTCCACAAAGCAGATGTCGCCGACTACAGACACGACCTCGCTTGACAGCAAGAACACGTCAGGAGTGCAGAATGATGCTTCCATGTCGCATGACAATGTCCAGGCACAGAGCGGTGCAGTGACGTCCGCTGACACCAGCGCCGAGGCAACTGAGGCCGGAACACAGGCCAGCGAGGTCAGGACGCAGGCGATCAATACAAAGCTTGGCACGCTGACCACCAACAGCACCATAACGCAGCTGAACTGAGGGAAGTCCCATGTCTGACAAACTTGAATGGCTTAACCGGCATCTTATTCTTCTGAGCGGCACTACCGTCCAGGACATCTCCCGCGACAGCAGGTATCCGCTCTCATCTGAGCTCAGGCGCATTGCGGACAGCTGCCCGTCATGCGAGGACTACTTAAAGGCCCTGTACGGGCAGGAGAGGCACAAGGATGTCTGCTCGTTCCTCTCGTTTGCCATGCACCGGAGGGCTGCGGTGTGGTGGGCGTACCGCTGCCTGGTTGATCTGAGGGAGGAGCTGAAGCTCAATCCGGCAAAGCCCCGGGACATTGCCGACATAGGAAAGCCCAGGGAGCAGACTGTGCCTGACTGGGCAATGGATGTTCCGGATGACGATCCAGATGCTGAGGCTGAATGCGAAAGGCTCATGAATGATATTAACAAGCGGGCCAAAGATATTGATGAGCTGATCAACAGCACCATAGGTCCTGAGATTTACAGTGACTTCAAGGATGCCCGTGATGTGGCCTTTGAGGTGTTCAAGGAAGAGTACGGGATGGATCCAATTGAAATGATTAAGGAGCTGGTAGACAAGGTTCCTGATGATCCGATCGACTATGATAACAGCCCGATCTTCCAGGCCGCCGACAAGCTGAAGGCTGACATCGAGAAATCAAGAAAAGAGACTGTTGATCTCATAAAGTCAGTGGTGCCTGACGACAGTGAGGATAAGCAGAAAGCCGCAGGCAGTGCCATTGATATTGCCTACAGGTACATACTCGCTCCGACTGCCGAGAATGCCCAGGCCTGCCTCGACACCGGCAACACCCACCCGGAGCTTCCGGAGTGCATGCTGTGCCTCGCTTGCTTCTGGAGCTACGGGAGCCTCAACCCGGTCTCGGATGATCAGGTGATAAGGACTCCGCCGGGGCTCCTCGGGAACGGCCTGAGCGGGCTTATCCTCAAGCTTGCCCTCCACGAGGGAGGAGTCTGCAAGTTCAAGGAGCGCATGAAGAAGTACGCGGATTTCGGGCTTAAGGCCGCGACCGGCATGAGCAGCTGGGGAGAGCTCGCGGAAAGGATGTGTCCACCTCCGCACCAGGATATCCGGCCGCTTCTGGAGCTTGAGGAGGATGACAGCCCCGCGGTGCAGACAGCATCTGAATCAGCCGCAGAGTCAGGCTCAGGAGTGGAGCGTTTCATGGCAGCGCCTGTGCAGGATGACGGTTTTTAGCAGAGCCCGGCAGGACAGGCTCAGGTTTTCAGACGGCGGGCAGTGAATGGCCTGCTGTACCATGAAACTGCCGCTAACCAACAGGGAAAAAATAATATGGGAAACAGCAGCTTTTCGTGCAGACTGACAGAACTGTCCGTTCTGTTCGGCAACAGTGAAAAATCTCCGCCTGACGGAAGCGCAGCCGGAGCAGGCGGTTTCTCGAATGAGGAGTTCCGGAAGGAGTTCGGCAGTCTCGCCGTCAGCTCGCTTGTCCTTGAGGAGCGCATCAGTGCCGTTACGGAATGTACGGTGGTTGTCAGGACAGAGAAGCGGGCCGGCAGGAAGTTCCTCTCTGAGGCAGTCTCAGGCCATATTCCTGTCCATATCAGGCTGACTGAAAGTATCATCCTGAAGGAAGGCGGCGAGACTGGCGATGTCACCAGAAGGATTCACCTCCTCATCAGGTCCGCGTCATACCGAGGGGTTTCCTCGGATCAGACAGAGAACAGGACCGGTGACAGGAGAGTCTCCTACATCTATGAGATTAAGGCTGCCTCTCCGGAATTTCTCCTCCGGAACTCTTTCAGGCGCACAGGATTTGTCAGAAACGGGACGGTGAGCGTCGCTGATGCCTTCTCGGAGACGCTCATGAGGCCGAATGACAGTGCGGACAGCATGAGCCTTCACAGCCCTCTCTCCTATACCTTGCATCAGGACAGGAGCGTTTCAGGCGGCAAGCTCGGCTTCAGGATGCCTTTTGATCAGACAGGCGAGAGCTCGTATCAGTTCCTTTGTTTCCTCTCTGCGGTATGCGGCATCAATTACACTGTGCCCACAATTGTAAGAGTGACTATGACAGTCCCGAGTACTGGGTTTCCCGGGGCTTTGTCCTGACGGGCGGCAGGGCGAATTTCACATCTGACTCGCTTTATCACTCAGAAGAGAGCGGGAACGGCAGCCTGCTCGGGACCTCGCCGTCGGCCCCGCTTCCCTGCTCGGCATCAGGAGATCCGGGCAGGACCGGAGTCTATGACGTTTCCTGCGATTATGGCGATGAGTCAGGCTCAGCCCCGGCATTTTCCGAAAAGCTCAGCAGCTTCAGGACACTCCTTTCCGTGTCTTCCTCGAACCTGCTGTCATCAGAGGATCTGAAAAAGGCCTCTGAGGCAATTGAGGAGAACAGAAAGGCAGTTGTCGGCAGGAGCACGGATGTGTGCCGGTTCAAAACACAGTCCATTGCCGTGACGGCGGGCTCCGTCTGCACCATAGATGACTTTTTCGGCGCGGCTGACGAAGGGCCGCAGAGCACCAGGCTGCTCGTCAGCGGTACAAAACTGCAGGCCCGCAGGGACTTCAGCGCCACGCCCGCAGGCGGCAGTCCTTTTTTCACAATTGAGATTGAGGCATGCTCGTCTGAGATCGGAGACTCTGACGGGATAGCCGGATCCTTTGCCGATTCGTCAATGATTCCTTATGCCGGAGCAGTTCCTGAGGCAAAGGCACGCACTTTCCAGGCAGCCTCTCTGTCAGAGGGGGCCGGCACCGGGTTTTCCGTTGAGCCGGCAACGGTGTGCGACAGCAGCGGAAAGACGGAATCTGCCCCGGAGATTTACGCTGTTGCGCTCGGAGACGGCGTTCAGGGAGGACTGCGGTCTTTTTACGCTCTTCCAGACTCATGCGTCTCACAGCCGGAGGCAGAGCGCAGGGAAAGCGTTATAAGGGTCAGGCTCACATCTGCGCAGTCCGGCAGCAGTGACGCGGCCTCGGCGGTCTTCCCCCAGGTCGGAGCAAGAATACTCGTCGCGAAGTCTGCCGGAATAAACTACCTTCTGGCATTCCTTCCAGAAAGCATGTCAGCTGCGGCAAACAGTCCGGAGGAAATGAACAGGCTTCTGGGCCGGAGGGTGCTTTTTTCTGAAAAGGGTGAATACATCGGGGTAAAGACCGGGGGGAGCCCGGCGGCAGGAGGAGAAACCGCTGCTCCCGGGGTCAGTATCTATGCCGCGAACGGCATATCATCCGAGACCGGCAGTCTTAAGAGCCTCAGCGAGGCTGATGACAAGCAGAAATATTTCACCGGGCAGAACCTTACGGCGGAAATCGTGTCACTCATACTCAGCGGGCAGCTTGAGTATGTAATCAAGGAAAAGTCTTTCGGCGCGCTTCATGAGGATTTCTGGGACAGGTTCAGCGGTGAGGGCGACCACAGGAATGATGGGCTCCCGAAGGCTGTCCATTTCACGAAAGCCGGTGATGCCGCGAGCAGGACAGAGAAGGCTCTGAAATATTCCGAACACTGCCGGGACTACAGGAAAGAGTATTCAGAGTTTGAGAAGGCGCTCCGGAAGGGAGAGAACCTTGAGACGGTGAGGAGCAACTTCAGAAAGGAAATCGGTGAGCTGTACAGGTTCGCGGGAGAGATAAACAAAGAGTTCTTCTACGATGACTTCACTGCTGACGGCAGGCTCACGAGGCCTGTTGTCGGAACGCTCCATATCGAGCAGACGGCAGGCGGCGGCATAAATATCTGCACGGAGGGCGCGAGAATCTGCCTGAATCCGGATTCCGTATCAATTTTTTCCAATAAGTCCATTGCCATCCGCTCGGAGGAGAGTATCGATTTACGGGCTAAAGGCGTCATCTCCATGGCAGTCGGCGACTCGGCCATGAACATGACATCAAAAGAAATCAATCTCGCCGCAGTGGCGCGCGCGCCGTTGCCGGCTGCATGGAAGCCAATGGCGGACAAACTGTCACTCATAACGGACACAAGTGCCGAGCTGTCGCTGAACGGCTGGACCGGAGCAGCCCTGAGCGGTCCGACAGCCGCTGTAAGCGGGAGTCTTAATGCGATCATCGAGGACTCATGCGGAGGAACGTTCAGTGCGTACCGCGGTTCCGTGATGCTGCAGGGAAATGAAATCAATCAGGATATCAGCAGTGTCGGGATCTCGGTGGCCAAAGGAATAAAGAAAATCCCGGATTATCTGAGGAAAGCAGGCAGGGTGGCCGTGTTGGCGGGGAAAGCAGGGCTGACGCTGGCGTTCAGCTTGGTGGTGCCCTTTATTTTACTGGGCAGCCTGTTTGTTTCCCCAAAACAAGGCTGGGAGTTTGTGAAAAAAACTTTCAAGGACATCTGGAACAAGCCGAAGTCCAAGCCTGATCCTCCCGCCTCGCTTTATGAAAAAGTTTTAAAGTTTGAAAATTACATTGACCTTATTTTCGACATAGCTGACGGTGTTGTCATGGGAATTGACATGGCGATAGGCAAAGCAGCCTCGTATTACAGGGGCGCTCTGGATGAGGAGCTGGAGGAAAAGCTTAAAAATCACAAATATTGCAAAGAAGGCGCCGGCAGCAGTGAGCCGGACTCAATAATCATGCGTCTGGCTAAAATCTGTGCGGAATGGCACGAAAAATACGGTGACAGGTGGATTTCATATGTCAGGCTGGCGCTGCTTCGCATTCATATGCTTATTGAGCAGGTGTGCAATTTTATCATTATGTGTTATTTCTTCAAAAATGACGGTGACACAAGCCTTCTGATCAGGCAGGATGAAATAGTTGCCACTACCAGAAATCATGAGGTGCGTGCGGAAGAAATAACTGATGCCGTAACCATGTCTAAAAATGCGCTGGAGCAAAGTGGTAAGGCTCTGAAGAACAGCGGCAAGGCCCTTGACAAAGGCAATATGGCCCTGAGCAAAAGCCGTCAGGCCATGAGGCAGAGTTCCGGTGCTGCAGAGAACCTGGACCTGTCATCATTGTTTGGAGAATAGAAAATGCACTTAAGCAAAGAGGACAGGGAGCTTTTCAAATCGCTGGCAAAGTCACTGGCCAAATCCGCGGCGACTGCGGCAGTCTTCGAGGCAGCATCAGCCATCATCGGGAAACTTGCAACGACGAACTTCACAAAGAAGACCCTTTCCGGAGACAAGATAATGAAGCCTACCGAGGATGAGACGATCCTGGACAGGAAAGAGGCTGCCGGAAACGAGAACAAGGGCTCCATGGCAAGCGACAATGTCAGCGGGCAGGAGGGTGAGGTCGGAGCATCCGCCACCGAGGCGAAGGCCAATCAGAATGAGGCCAAGGCTGCCGAGACCTGCGCCAGCGCCATGCAGACAGGAGCCGGGGCAATGGAAATATCAACCAAATCGATGAAGGTAAACTGATCGGGGAGACATTATGTCTGACAAACTTGACTGGCTGAACCAGCATGTGGTGCTGTTCCTTCATGATTCGGTTGCTGAGGCGGCAGAGGCAGAGCAGCTCAGCCTGAGCACTGAACTTGAGAAGATAAGCAGGATTTTCCCCAGAAGCGAGGAGTTCCTGGAAGAGCTCGACAGGCAGGAGAAGTACAAGGAAGCATGCTCCTTTCTGGGCTACAACATGCACAGAAGGGCGTCAGTGTGGTGGGCCTATCTCTGCACGGTTGATCTCATGCTTGAACTTAAGATTAAGCCTGCGGAGAAACGGGACATCTCGGACATCGGCAAGCCCAGGCCGCTTCATATTCCGGACTGGGCGAAAGAGCCCGAGAAGGCGGAGGATCCTGCTGCCGCGGAGAAGCTGAAGAATGACATCGCTGATATGGACAAGTCCGTCGCGGAGCTTGACGAGGCCATAAAGCAGATTGTGCCTCAGGAAATCCTGGACACGGTTGACGAGATTAAGGATATTTTCTGGGGAGAGCTCAGGAAGGAATACGGAAAGGATCCCGAGGAGCTGATGAAGGACCTCGCAAGCCAGGATCCGAGACAGAAGGTCGAGGTGGATTTCGAGAACAGCCCCATGACCAAAGCCGCAGAGGAGCTGCATGCGAGGATTGAGCAGACCAGGCAGAAGACCATCAGGCAGATCAAGGAGGCCCTCGGCACGCCTGATACCGTGAAAATCAATGCGGAAAAGAGCTCAGCAATAGACGCCGTGTACGCATACATCGTGTCGCCTGATGAGACAAACGCCGCGGACTGCCTAGCTGCCGGCAACAAAATCCCGGATCAGCCGGAAGGGCTGCTGGCGCTCTGCGCATTCTGGAGCTTCGGCAACATGTCACCGCTTGGTGAGAATGTGGTGAAGACCCCGGCCGGGCTTTTCGGGAACGGAATTTGCTCACTTCTCCTCATGCTGGCCCTCAGTGAGGGAGGAACATGCGAGTTTGCGGAGCGGTTTAAAAAGTACTACCGCATCGGCTTTATGACTGCCATCGGCAGGAGCAACTGGACGGAAAGCGTCAAAAACAACATGGCGCCGCACAAGGAGCTCCTTCAGAGCAATGAGATCAAGGCGCTGCAGGAAATTTTCGCGTCAGACGATTCAGGTGACTCACCTGACGGCATGAATTTTAATCCGGGTGACGCCGGTCCGGCTGTCAGCAGGTTCCGCGGCTGACCTGAGGCCTGAAGGGCAGGGAGGCAGCTAAGACGGCTGCCCTGCCTCACATCACTGTACAATACCCCTTACGTTCCTTTTGCTGCGGCCACGGCGCCGCGCTCATTCATTGATGGGAGGCAAGGCTATGCTGCACAAAGTCAGGGTAACGGTTCTTGAGAGGATGCTCAACGCGGATCTGCAGAGGAAATACTGCGCGGATCCGGAGTCCGGCAAATGCCCCTGCTGCCATGAGGGCGATGAGTTCATCTTTGAGCGCTACGGTGATCGCGATGACTTCTGGCACTGCGGCGCGGGGACTCTCGTCCGCACTGATGTGAAGAGCGGTCAGTCAGAGAGAATGGCAGGGGGCTTCGGCGGGGTGACGCACGCAGGAAGCAAAGGAGTTCCGTTCTGCTCAGAGGCCTGGGATGCGGTAAGCCGCTACATCTACACTGCTCTCCAGGGCGGGAGCATCATGCATGGCTGGATGAGGGATGAGCGCGTGATGATCGCCTGCTGCAATGATGGGACAAGGCCTGTGATATTCAGAATCGAGAGGCTCGACTGCCGGGCGCTCTATATTGAGGGCATCAGGTGCGACGGCTGCCGGGAGCGCGTGAGAAAGGCGCTGATGGCTGTCCCCGGCGTAACTGACGTGAAGTTCCGGCCGGAGTTCACTGAGGCGTACCTTGACCGTGAGGTGCCTGACGAGGCCCTGAGGCAGGCCGCCGAAGGGGCTGGCGGGTATAAGGTTGCAAGGATTGACTGAGATGGCGGAGACAGAGCTGAGAATAAGGACTGCGTCCATGGCTGATCTTGAGAGAGTTGCGGAGATTGAGTCGCTCTGCTTCCCTCCCGCGGAGGGCGCCTCCAGAGAGAGCCTCGCGGCGAGGCTCAGGGTTTATCCGGATCATTTCTGGGTCCTCGAGGACGGCGGCACAATCGTCGGGTTCGTCAACGGGCTCGCGACCGATGAGCCGCACCTCCGGGATGAGATGTATGACGATGCCTCCATGCACGATGAAAAGGGCGCCTGGCAGATGATCTTCGGCGTCGACACCGTGCCGGAGTGCCGGAGAAGAGGCTTTGCAGCCATGCTCATCCGGCACGTCATCGCCGCGGCGCGCGGGCAGGGCAGGAAAGGCCTGGTGCTCACCTGCAAGGATCGCCTGGTTCACTACTACGCGAAGTTCGGCTTCACGGATGAGGGCATCTCGGGGTCCACGCATGGCAATGTGCAGTGGCACGAGATGAGGCTTTCCTTCTGACGCCTGAGGCCTCTCAGCTGAGGTCGCCTGATGAGCGGAGAGCCGCAAGGGCTTCCCTGAGCTCAGCCTCGCGCCTGATGTACTTCCGGCAGTTTTCTCTGTCAGTGAAAAAGTCCTCAGCAGCGGCATACGCCCGGCCGACTGCGGGATCGATCTTCGCGAGCTCCTCCTTTTCCTCTTCACTGAGGCGGTTCGCAAAAAACTCCATCCAGCGCTCGAGCCTGGTCATTTCGCTGACATGCTTCCTCACGGTCTTCGCGAACTTCGGAACCTCAAGAAAATGAATACCAAGCCCGTTGCTCAGCAGGTGATGGGTTTCGTTGTTGAAAAAATGATATTCAGAACGCCAGTCTTCATCACCAGGGAGGCTGTACGAAAAAATGCTGACCGTAGCGACCGGATGAATGTCATGCTCGGGCTGCGCGTTAAGCATCATCGCGCAGCAGATAAGCGGCATCTTTGTCGATTCCATGAAGTTCACAAGCTGAAGCTCGACGAAAATGTGCTCGTCCCCGCCGAGCTCGCACCTTGCCGCAATGCGTGAAAACTGATCCTTGTCGCTGTGAATGGGGAACTCCTCGGCAGGCCTGAACGAGATGCCGGTGATGCTGTGCCCGAATGACTCCTCAAGCACAGCGCCCAGTAAATCTGCCGTAAGATCCCTGCGCTCCTCTCTGCCGAACACATAGCCGAAGAGCTCGTCGTTCATCAGGCTGTACTGCTTTCTCCCGAGCTCTTCCTGAATTTCACTCTCAAGTTCCTTTCTGTCTGTCATTGTCTTTTCTTCCTTCTCAGTCAATGTCTCTGTAGTCTGATTTATCGTGTTTTCCAGTCTTTTTCCGCATGTCCGGGGCTTTAGTCCGGGACGCGGACAGCAGCCGCTGCGCACTGTTTTACTGGCGGGAGCGGAGCACCTGCTGTCTGCGGAAGGAATATTAGCCTGCCGGACGGTGCCGTTCAAATTTTGATGGCATTAAATATGTCATAGCAGGTCATATCATGAAAATTTGCCGTTCAGGCGGATGAAAACCTGCCGGATTGCCGGATAAAATCCGGCCGTTTAACCGAATGAACACAAGCCAAATAACCGAACGAAACCAAGCCATTTAACCGAATGAAAATGTGCCAAATAACCGAACGAAAATCAGCCATTTAACCGAATGAAAACGTGCCAAATTACCGAATGATATATAATCACCTTATATAACAGCTGGAAACAGAGAAAATATACGGCTTATGGATGATTACAGAAAGAGAGTTGCAGACAGGCTTTTAGCGAAAAAATTAAAAAGCGCCGGCGCTGTTCTGATAGAAGGACCCAAATGGTGCGGAAAGACCACGACAGCAGAGCAGATGGCAGAAAGCATTCTGTATATGGATAATCCGGACAGGAGAGAGCAGAATCTCCGCATGGCAGAGATTAAGCCGTCAATACTGCTTTCAGGCGAAAAGCCGCGGCTGATCGACGAATGGCAGATTGCCCCTTCCCTCTGGGACAGCATCAGGTTCGCTGTGGATCACGGCGGCGGGGAGGGAAGCTTTATCCTGACCGGCTCCTCTGTTCCGGCAGGCCTTTCAAAGACCTGGCATTCAGGGACAGGCCGCTTTGCCAGGATCAGGATGAGGACGATGTCACTGTACGAATCAGGTGAGTCGAACGGGGAAGTCAGCATAAAGTCCCTGTTTGAGGATAATCCCGGGGAATCACTGGCATCTGCCAGCGCTATCGGCATTGAGTCTCTAGCATACCTGGTGTGCAGGGGAGGGTGGCCGCGCGCTGTCCTGAAGAGCGATATGGAGACTGCGCTTGATCAGGCTCTGAACTATTATGAATCAGTGGTGACGACTGATATATCGAGGTCTGACGGAGTAAAGAGAAATGAGCAGAGAACAAGGGCTCTCATGCGCTCCTACGCCAGAAACCAGGGGACTCAGGCAAGCATCCGTGCGCTCAGGGCTGACATGGAAGCACATGATTCAGTAAGCATTGATGAAGATACTGTCAGTTCCTATATCAATGCGCTGAAGAGGATTTTTGTCATCGAGGATCTTCCTGCCTGGAAGCCCAGTCTCAGATCGAAAACCGTTATACGGACCTCTGATACGAGGTATTTCTCAGATCCTTCCATTGCGGCCCAGGCTCTGGGAATCGTTCCAAAAGACCTGATTTATGATCTGAATACATTCGGCCTGATGTTTGAGACCATGTGCATAAGGGACCTCAGGATATACGCGGATGCGCTCGGGGGAAGGCTGTATCACTACAGGGATAAATCCGGGCTTGAATGCGACGCTGTTCTGCACCTGAATAATGGTGATTACGGCCTCATAGAGATTAAGCTCGGCGGAGATACACTGATTGAGCATGGGGCAAAAACCCTGAAGGAGCTTGCCGACAGGATTGATACCGGCAGGATGCATGCTCCGTCGTTCCTGATGGTGCTGACAGGTACAGACAGCTATGCCTACCAGAGAAAGGACGGGGTATATGTTGTTCCTCTGGGGTGTCTCAGAGAATGACAGTGCGGTTTTTATATGCTGACGCTCCGGAATGGGCTTTATTTTTGTTCATCCGGATGCGGCAGCAGGAATGCGGTTTGGTTTATTACGGAAATGACTGAATGAAAGTACTTCTTATAAACGGTTCTCCTCACAGGGACGGCAACACCTTCACGGCGCTCAGCGAGGCCGCGAAGGCCCTTGAGGCGCAGGGCATAGTGACAGAAATTGCCTGGATCGGGAACAGGCCGGTCCGCGGTTGCATTGCCTGCGGCAGCTGCAGGGTGAAGGGGAACGGCATCTGCAGGTTTGATGACGACATCTGCAACGAGATGATCGGGAAGATGAATGAGTCAGACGGGCTCATCGTGGGCTCACCGACCTATTACGGGCAGCCTACCGGGCAGATCATTTCCCTCATCCAGCGCATGCTCTTTGCAGGAGCGGATGTTCAGAACAAGCCTGCGGCAGCGGTTGTCGTCTGCCGGAGGGGCGGCGCTACCGCCGCCATGCAGGCGCTGCAGATGCCTTTCCAGATGATGAACATGCCTATCGTGACCTCGCAGTACTGGAACATTGCCTACGGGCGTGTGCCCGGACAGGCCGCTGAGGATTCAGAGGGCATGCAGACCATGCGTACCCTCGCGAACAACATGGCCTGGATGCTGAAGTCCCTTCACCGTGAGGACGCTCCGGAGCGCGAGCCCTGGCAGCCCATGCACTTCATCCGCTGATCCGTGACGGCACAGGATCCACTCAGCAGAAGCGCCGGTCCTGTGTACTACAAAAAAATAAAATGAAAATCCCGGAAAAGTGCGTCCGGACTGGACTGCCGGCTTCTTTGCCGCAGATAAACGTTCAAAGATTCCGGTAAGGGGCTGAGGCCGTATGTCTCTGCTGAAAGCCGTGGAAATGTGCCTGAAAAACGGAGATTCCCACGTGTTTTTGCTCAGATGCGTGGATCATGGCAGGCGAAGCCGGACGAACAGTCTCGAAAATTCGTCCATAACCGAAAATTGATCAGGTTTCCCTTAAATATTCGACTATACTCGAAAAAATGCCCGTTCTTGTCGGAATTTTCGATTATGAATGAAAAAATGGCCGCCCTCAGGAAATGCAGTTTCTGGGGTGACAATGTCCTTTATACCGGCTTCGTGCGCACCGGCTATGCAGAGAGAATGGAAAAGCCTGCCGGAACCTGTCCAGTCAAGGTCCTTGCCGGGCCGCGCCGTGCCGGAAAGAGCTTCCTCCTGCGGCAGCTCGCGCGGAGGCTCATGGAGAGCGGCGTGCCCAGCAGAAATATCTTCATGCCGGGCAGGGACTTTGAGGATTCTGGTTTTGTAAGGACTGACAGGGATCTTGACGATCTTTTCCGCCTGTATCTTGCTGAGCTGAAGCCCGAGGGCAGAATATACCTGTTCCTCGATGAGGTTCAGAATATCCGGAACTGGGAGTCATTCGTCAGCTCCTGCTCACAGGACTGCACGCACGACTATGAGTTCTTTGTCACCGGATCTGATTCAGGAATGCTCTCAGGACGCTATGCGGAAATCGAGGTGCTGCCGTTTTCATACGATGAGTACCTTGGCTTTCTGAAAAAAGAGCGCGGGCGCAGCTCATACAGTGAGTATATCCACTCGTCGGGGCTGCCTGACATGTACAGTCTCAGGGATGATGAGATGCGCCGCGATTATGCGGAGTCACTGGAATGCACTGTGATCATCAGGGACATAGCTGAGCGCAATAATATACGAGATATTCCCCTGCTTGACGTGCTGTTCGCCTGGGCGGTAAAAAACGCATCAGGTCTCATTTCAGTACAGAGTGCTGTCAGCTATCTGAGGAGCCTCGGGAGAAAGGTCTCATACGACACCGCGGCACTCTACCTCGGGTATCTTGAGAGCGCGTTTCTCATTTTCCGCGTCAGGCGCTGCAGCATCAGGAGCGGGGCAGTCACAGGAGGAAACGCAAAGTACTATCCGTGTGACCTTGCCTTCCGGAACTATCTGTACCGCGGATCCGGCTGCGGCGACGGTCCTCTTCTTGAGAACGCCGTTTACCTTGAGCTCAGGCGGCACGGGTATGACTGCTATACAGGATACGGTGATGGCAGGGAAATTGACTTTATAGGCATAAGAGGTGACCGCAAAGTTTATATCCAGACAGCCTGCAGCCTTGCTGATGAGAGCACGGCGAGAAGAGAGTACGCACCGCTGGAGGCGATCAGGGACAGCTATGAGAAATACGTCGTCTCCATGGATGATTTCACGCTGCCGGGCAACAATGGCATAAGGAATATCCAGGCATGGAACCTGAGTGAGGTGCTGGATTAGCCTGAATTCATGCGGCCGCGGCGAGCGGCAGGACAGCGGTCACTGTCAGAGAGTGAGCGGAATGTCCTGAAACAGCCGGTGTTTACGGCCCATGCTGTGTAACTACAAAAAAATAAAATGAAAAAGTCCGAAAACCCGCGCCGGTACTGGCCTCCGGGCTTTTTTGCCGCGGAGAAACGTTCAAAGATTCAGGCAATGGGCTGAGCGGCCCATCGTCTCTGCTGAAAGCCGTGGAAATGTGCCTGAAAAACGAAGATTTCCACGACTTTTATTTTTAATATCTTTGAAAATCAGAGTATTATCCAGTAAATTCAAAGAATTATCTGTAAACTCTTATATCATCTGAAAGTCGTGGAAATGTTGTGTAAAAGTGAAGATTTCCACGACTTTTAACCTGAAGTTTTGTTATAATCGTGATGTTTCCCAATAAAATCAAATGGTTAACTGAATTATGCTGATTGGCAGGAAGAACGAACAGCAGACGCTGCTCGACGCTTTAAAATCCGATGAGTCCGAGTTCATAGCTGTTTACGGCAGGCGCAGGGTCGGCAAGACCTACCTGATAAGGGAGACCTTTAATTACCATTTTGCTTTTGAGCATTCTGGCCTTCTTGACGCACCGCTCGCTGAGCAGCTCGAAGAGTTCATGGAATCTCTTTATTCCGCCGGCATGCCGGAGAGTGAATGCCCGAAGTCGTGGAGGGAGGCTTTCCGCCTTCTGCAGAGGCTGCTTGAGAAGAACCAGAGCGGTGAAAAGAAAGTTATCTTCCTTGACGAGCTGCCGTGGATGGACACGCCTCGTTCCAATTTTATCCGTGCGCTCGATCATTTCTGGAACAGCTGGGCGACAAGGCGGAAGGATATAGTCCTCATTGTATGCGGATCTGCCACATCATGGATTATCAGCAATATAGTTGCGAGCTATGGCGGACTCCACAACCGGGTTACACGCCAGATCTGGCTGCGCCAGTTCACACTGCATGAATGCGAGCTTTACTGCAGGAGCCGGAATCTGGAGCTTTCGCGAAAGAGCATACTGGAAGGCTATATGGCGATGGGAGGAGTCCCCTATTACTGGAGATTCCTGAAAACCGGCATGTCCCTGTCCCAGAATTTTGACCGGATGTTTTTTTCAGAAGGCGGCGAGATGACCCACGAGTACGAGGCGCTCTATGCCTCGCTTTTCAGATTCCCGGAAAAACATATAGCCATAGTAAGGGCCCTTGCCGGTAAAAAGGGTGGAATGCAGCGTGATGAGCTTCTGAATGCCGCGGGGCTCTCTGACAACTCCGGGTTTTCTACTGCGCTCTCTGAGCTTGAGCAGTGCGGTTTCATACGGCATTACACCATGCTGGGCAACAGGAAAAAAGGCGCGGTATGGCAGCTGATGGACAGCTACACTCTTTTTTACTTCAGGTTTATTGCGGAGGACAGCATTCATTCATGGAGCGCCGAGGCAGGAACATCAGTGCGCAATGTCTGGTCCGGCCTCGCGTTTGAGCGCGTCTGCCTGCAGCACCTGCCGCAGATCTGCCGTGCACTGGGATTTTCCGGCGTCATCAACACAGCACATTCATGGGCCTACAGGCCCAAGGATGGCGATGAGAAGGGAGTGCAGATCGATCTGCTGATCGACAGGAATGATGATGTCATCAATCTCTGTGAGATGAAGTACTCCGGTGCAAAGTATTCAATAAGCGCAGCTGAGGACGAGAGGCTGAGGGAGCGGAAAAGCACTTTCGTCAGGCTGTCCGGCACAGGAAAGGCGGTGCATATAACCATGATCACGCCATACGGGCTTGCTCCCGGCAGCTATAACGATGATGTCCAGAGCCAGGTCACCATGGATGATCTGTTCTCTGACTGACTCAATCCGCCCCGGCGGGCCGTGTTATTTCTCAGGTGTCAAGGCTCCTCATGGCTCCTGAGCCAGCAGCCTTTGGTAATCACCCAGCACTGCCGCAAGAAGCTCTTCAGAGATCTCCCTGCTCTTTAAAATATACCCCGCGGAGTGGACACGGCAAAAATTGGGTTCCCCTTAATTCGGACACCTAAAATAAAATATACCCCGTGGAACGGACACGCCAAAGTTTGGTTTACCCTTAATTTTTGACACCCAAAAATAAAATATACTCCGCGGAGTGGACACAGCAAAATTTGGATTACTCTTAATTTGGACACCTCAAAGTTGAACCTTTTCCTGAGTTTTTGGTGAACCTTCCAGGGCTTTTGGTGAATCTTAACTGTGTACGCTGATCAGAACTTCAATTCGCTTTATTTCAGATCCTGATTTGACGGAGGATCAGCTGAAACTTTCCAAAAGCCTCCTCTGTCTCCGCCTGTTCTTGAGATTATGCCGAGAGAAGTGAGTTTTTTCAGCTGCCATTTGATTGCATCAGGCGTTACTTTGGCTGCCTCGGCAAACTGGTTTCTTGTTGTTGTGGGGTCAGCAATAATCATATCGATTATCAGCTGAGCCGTTTTGCCAATATGGCGAACACCGGTTTTCTGGGTAGTTTTTACTGTTTTCTGAGCAGTTTCCTGAGCTTCCCTGGCAGTTTTCTGGGTAGTTTTCCCGGTTTTCTGGGTAGTTTTCCCGGCTTTCTGGGTAGTTTTCTGAGCTTCCCTGGCAGTTTTCTGGGTAGTTTTTCCTGTTTCTGGGTAGTTTTCTGGGCTCCGGGCCGTTTTATCCCAGCAGTCAGTCATGCCGCACCGAGTTTCTCTGTCAATAATGCGCTGGAAATCCTCTTCGGTTTTCCCATAGCTGACGTTCCTGAACGTGGTGGTGAATGACACGCTGTCGCTCTGGAAAACCGGCGTGGCCGGCCCGCTATACGACGGAAGCTCAGCAGAAAAGCTCTGCATGCTTCTGAGACCGTTCTTTTCCATCAGATCAAGCTTCTGGAAAACACCTGCAATGACAGGATTGCGGCGGACCGGTGCGACTGCGCTTATATCACGGTTCTGAACCGGTCCTTTCCCGTCGTACATGCCGCCAGGAGTGCGGAAACATATACGGTCATCAAAAATGTCGACCTGCAGCCCTGTTCCATTTGCCTGGTAATCACGATGTACGAGATGGTTTGCCGTGCACTCAAGGATTGCCCTGTCGGAGTACTCCGGTATATTCAGCCTGTGAGTCGGCAGCTTGTACCAGCGTCTTGCGGTATTGGCCCTGATGAAGTCTGCTGTCATTTTAAGCACCAGGAGAATATTTCCGCTGTATTCGTTTTCGTTGATGGCATAGCCATCTTCGGGCCCGTCCCATCTGCAGCAGACTGAACGGCACCAGGTGAGCGGACAGTAATCTGCAAACAGCAGTCCGGCATTGGTAAGCATCCCGTCTTCCGTTACCAGCCCTAAAGCCTCAATGAGGCTGTCGTCCCATGGTTGGCACAGCTGTTTTTTATAGGTGCTGGCGAGAAGGCAGAATTTACGGCGGTCAGCCGGAATGCCGCTGCTGAGGCTGTCCCAGGTCTGTCCGGTCCCGTTTGCTGCGGGCTTCTCCGCATTTCTGCTGTCTTTGCTGCTCATGCCGTCCGGTACCCGTGAAGTGACTGCTGCCATGTATCCTACCGCGTTTTGCCCGCAGGTTGTGCCGGCTATGACTGATTATGCCGCACCATCAGCAAAAAACTTCCTGTCCCGCCGTCTTTCCGCTTTCCGTCCCCGCCGCGCCGGTGAAATTTTGTTTCCATCCGGGCTGATGTTTTGCGCAAATTTTGTGATATAGTTACCAAAATTATCGCAATGCCCGCACTGCAGGGCGGGCTGCATCGGACCGGGGCTGACATATGACGGATATACCATCTCTTGCCGAGCGTGTCAGGCGCGTGAGGCAGGTGAACGCGCAGCGGCTTCAGCGCGCTGTGATCCTCATGTCGGAGAAGCAGAGGATCTTCTTCGAGCAGCTTCCTGTCCTTCTTCATTTCAACCATCCCCTCCTCCCCGGCTATATCCAGGACGCCCCCTGCGGCATCGAGCATTTTGAGCTCAGCCGCTACCAGCAGAGCTATATCGACGAGCTCTGCTCCGCTACCGGCTACAGCGGCCTCGCGGATCCGGGGAGGCGCGACATCATGTCCGTCTACTCGATGGGCAGCACCGGCTCAATCGGGCAGAACAGCAGGTCCGATCTCGACATCTGGGTCTGCCACTCGCACGACATGTCAAAGCGCGGCCGCTTCCTCCTCGAGCAGAAGTGCGGCATCATCTCCAACGTGGCGGCGGGGCGCGGCGTCGAGGTGAACTTCTTCCTTGTCCCCGACGACAAGTTCACCGGGGCGCAGGAGGAGTCCTCCACGCTCTCGAGCGAGGACTGCGGCAGCGCGCAGCGGCTCCTCCTTCTTGACGAGTTCTACCGCTCGGCGCTCCATATAGCCGGAAGGTGGCTGGTCTGGTACCTGGTGCCTGACGAGTATGACACCATCGACCGCTACGACCGCTGCGCCGCTGACATCATGACGGAGCTCGGGAGCGACGGCAGCGACTGGTTTGACCTCGGAACGTGCAACACCATCTCCGCCGAGGAGTTCTTCGGCTCGGCGCTCTGGCTCATCTACAAGGGCATACACTCGCCCTACAAGGCGGTGCTCAAAATCCTGCTCACCGAGGCCTACAGCGCGGAGTTCCCCGAGACCAGGCTCATCTCGCAGATCGTGAGGAGGCATTGCCAGCTCGACTCCGCCTACTCGAACCAGATGGATCCCTATTACCAGACCTTCATGAAGGTCAGGGGCTACCTCGGGGCGCGGAACGACAGCAAGAGGATGGAGCTTGCCGCGGGC
>Ga0326511_10001283_pt1 | contig 21037 bp, 24 predicted proteins | sample 0_2496_0518_D_FD_203701 | JGI IMG/M metagenome (GOLD analysis project Ga0326511, IMG submission 203701) | Bovine rumen microbial communities from UC Davis, California, United States - 0_2496_0518 | ecosystem: Host-associated > Mammals > Digestive system > Stomach > Rumen | place: USA... | reverse complement strand
GCTGTACTACCGATTTTAGACCAATCAGCATGTTCTAATGCAGTATATACTCCCTGTTGAATTGTTTGTGCGGTATTTGTTATTGTAGATTTTACACCATCCATACCGCTTTTAACTTTAGTAATTGCGGTACTACCAATATTATTCCAATCTCCTGAACCAAGTGCTGTTTGTACATCTGTATTAAGCTGTTCGGCAGAAGAAGTAACTTTTGGTGTTTCGTCATCTGCACCAGATTGAAAACCGCCTATAACAGCAGAACCAACATCTTTAACTTTTTCTGCTATACCGCCAGCAATACCAAATACTTTTTCAAGTCCGCCTTTAACTGGGTCTGCAACATGTTCTTGTAACCATTCTACAGGAGAACTAAGTTTCTCTGTAATTCCGTCCCAAATTCCTTGAATAATACTTGTACCAGTTTCTTTGATATTTTCAGCAGAATTTTCTTTTATGCCGAAAGCACTAAATATTCCATCTTTAATGGGTGTAAATATATGCTCATTAATCCAAGCGCCGATATTAAGTATTGCATTAATTATACCTTGTAAAATACCTTCAAGTATCCACCCACCAATCGGTTCCATCTTCTTTGACGGTGAGCCCATATCAAAGACTGACATGATAGCGTCATATATTGGTTTAAATATATGTGTTTCTATCCAAGTTCCGATACTAAGTAAAGCATTAATTATGCCTTTGAATATACCACCGATTATCATTCTACCAAGAAGATAAAATTTCATTAATTTTAATTGTAATTTTGCGGCGGCAATTAATGTAATTGTATTCCAAATATTTTCTAAAAATTTCTTGACTTCTGGAGAATTTTTTATGTAATCCCAAATCTGGCCTACAATATTCTCCCAACCTATCGTATTAACTGTTTTTAAAAAATAATCGAGTAAGTCATTAAGCAGTCCAAGTAATGTGTCTGCATTTTCTTTCCAATCAAATTTTTCAAAAAATCCGTCAATAAAATCTATAATATTTTGTGCGATTTCTTCAAATTTAATGGTTTCAGCAAAACTTTTCAGCGCATCAAAGAGCCCTTGTAAGAATTTGCCAAGAGATTTACCATTTTCTTTAGAATCAGTTTTTGCAAAAAACAGTCTTATTGTATTGGCAATATTTTTACCAATTTCTTCCCAATGTCCTTCCATCTCATCCGCAAAACTACCAAGAGCATTAAAAATGCCATTAATAAATTCTGCGGCTGTTGTTGCAAGCAACACATACGGGAAAGTTCTTATACCTTCAATAACGCCATCTGCAAATGCTGTACCAATCTCGCCCCATTTTAATGTATGTACAAATCCATATGCACGAGCGAGTAATGCGCTTATTGCGCCATTGAGAGTTCTAAATACAGCTTCCCATAAATCAGGTTTTGCAATAGATTCATTTAATGTTTGTGCAATACCTACACCAACTTTACCAAATACTTTATATATTGTTTCCCACTCAATAGTATTTAGTGCATTAAGTATTGTAAGGTATATATCTTTACCAAGATTTTTAAATCCGTCAAGCTCCATGAACTTAGTAAGAAAAGCATCTAACGTGGTAAATATGATATTTATTACATTTCCTATTGCTTTACCAAGCTCTGCAAAAGTCTCATTAACACTTAAAAATCCGGCTAAGAAAGATGCTATAATTTTGGCAATTCTTGTTGTAACAGCTTCAATTTGTGGTACAGCTTCATTAAAAGCTCTTAATAAATCTCCAAGTTTTTTACCGAACAGTACACCTAAATCATAAGCATCAGCTTTTTCCCAAATTTCTTTTAACATCTCTGCTAATTTGTTATAAAATTCGGGAATAGCTAAAGTTTCTGATGTAACACCGCCACCGCCGATGCTACCACCACCGCCACCGCCGGAACCACCAGAGCCTCCAGAACCGCTATCAGAACTACTATCAGTAGGCTCTTTTAAGATTTCAACATCATCAAAACCTGCAAGAGTTCTTTGTAATTCTTTCGCCTCTTTATTTTGTTTCTTAGTTGCTTTTGCCGCTTTATCTGCGTTACTTGCAGTTTTACCTACAGAATCAGCATAGCTCTGTTGAACAGGTAATACTTTTGTATATGTTGATTGACCTGACAGTGCGGCAATTAACATGCCAATTTTAGTTACGGCTTCTGCAACAAGATTTATAAAATGCGTAAGTATAGGTGCAACAGCTTGAATAATAGGAGCAAATGCGGCGGCAAAACTACTCTTTAAATTATTCAAAGCGTTTATCATGCTGGACATAGCCGCATTAAATGGTTCAGATACTTGTGCTAAATCACCAAAGCCTTCAAATAATGCTGTACGTAACTTACGAATAAGAAAATATAAAGAACGAGCGCCAAGTCCATATTGAATAAACGCTCTGCCTATTTGTTTTAATGAAGGAGCAGAGCTATTTGCTTGTTTACCTATACTTGATATAGCGTCTCCAAGTTTTTTAATAGGGCTTAAAAATGCGTTACTTGCTAATTTAGCAATTTCTTTTACAAGAGACTTTACTGCTGATGTTGCGACATTAACAGTTTTTGTAAAACCAGTTTTAATTATATTTGAGATTTCATCAAAAGCCTCTTTATAATTATCAATAATCTTTTTTAATGACCATTTAAGAGCTGAGTATGCTATTTGAGCGGCGGGTGGTAATGTAGTCACCATTTGGTCTGCAAACTCTTCAATAGCTTTTGGGCCTTGATTTATAGTATTAACTAATACTTTCCACCCTGTAATATGTGGTTGAGGTGAGCCGGTCTGATAAAACTGTCGCATAGATAAAGTCGCCTTATTCGTATATCTCTCTAAGGCTTGCATTATATCAGCGTATTCTTTTGTACTCTCACCAGTTTTACTTTGTGACTCTAATGCCGCAAGCACCTTACGAAAAGAGTTCATTCTATTATATGCAGATTCAGCACTATTCGCCGTAGATGCTAATGCTTCATTTAAATAATTAATAGCTTCTTTAGAATTATTTGCTTCTGCTTGGCTTTGTCTAAATGCTCGTTGCATTTTTTCTGCTGGAGTTTGTGCCGCATTTTCAAGCCGTAACAGCTCCGAGTTCATTAACTCTAAATCTCTATTTAATTTATCTACAGTATCTTTCCATTTTTTAACAGCCGCATCATTGCCAGCAGTAGTAAATTGTTTTACATTAATTTCTGCTTGTCGTAATTGATTTGTAGTGCTTTCTATTTTAGTTTCAATTTGTGCATATGAATTGGCTAAGTCCATTATTTGTTGCTTCCAACTTTCATACGCATCTGACCTATAGTTTGTATTAACAGAAGCAAGTTTTTGTTCTATCTCTTCAATTTTTGCCCTAACTTCATTACTTTGATTTATAAACTTTACATAATCTGCTTGCGCCTGTTTAAAATTAGCACTGGCTTCATCATAACCTTCTGGCATAATTTTCATATTTTCAAGTTCTATGCCACGTTCGATTAATTTATCCATCTGCATATAAATATCTCGCAAACCGTTTGCAAATCTATCAAAAGCAACAGTCGTATGCTTACCTTCAGTTTGCTTAAATATTTCTTCAATTTCAGACTGGATTTGTTTTACGCCATTTGATATATCTTCATATGTTAATCCGACGTCTATATTCACATCAGCCGCCATTTACATCACCTCTACTATTCCAAAGCTCGTTGAATAATTTATCTGCTTCCTCATCATCTATAGTACGTGCGTTCCAAACAAAATATTCTGGATTTTCGTTTTTAAACTCACGCTCATATTTTTCTAATTTTTTACCACGAGAAAGTTTATCTCTTATAGATAATACTGTTGAAAGCAGTGATTCTCCAACAGCAGAATAATATCCCATAAATGTCCACCAATGTATATAAGGCTCAGCACGAACTTCTGTATTCGCCACCTTATTAATTGCTGAACATATCATTTGTGAATCTTTATCCCAATCTATAAGCCTATGTCTCATACGTTTACCTACAGATTGGTCTTTACCACAATTAAAGAAATTATACATCTCAGTAATTGCTGTCTCTAAATCAGGAAATTTATTTATGTCGGCGATAGAATTTATATCTTCATAAAAAATAAGGAGACTACAGAATACTCTCTCTTTGGGATTGAGTTCAGCATCCTGTAATGCTTTAAAGCAATCCAAGACCATTCTGTAGTCTCCATTATTTCTTATGGGAAATTCCTCGCCTTCGATAAAAATCTTAGTAGGAATTTCATACATAATTATTTACCTGTATATTTACTTGTATGAGCTTTCATTCTATCAGACATTTTACCAAACTCTTTTTGAATGTCATCAGCATATAATCCAAACAGAGCATCTAATATACGCTCAAACTGAAATTCACCATTGTGCATATTATAAAGAGCGCCGGTTGGTACACAAATGTCTGCTATCTTTGCATCAAAAATGAAGTCAATAATTTCCCTCATTTCTTTATCAATAGCTTTTAGAGCATCGGTAAGTTTTCCTATTGATTCCGGCGTAGAATCTTCGGCACTATCATCAATGTCAAAACCTTTCATGCCAAGCTCATTAAGTCTCGGATATACCTTTTGGAGCCGTTCAAGAATTGTTAAATCAGCAGTATCCAGTTCAATAATTCTATTATCATCACCATCAATTCTGATTTTCTTTTTCTCTACAGCTAAATTAATGTCAATTACATCATTTGTTTTCTTTCCCATATTTTCTCCTTTGAATCAAATTTAATTAGTCGGGAGTGAATGTAAAATCATCACTCAGCTTATCAACTGTACCAGTAGTAATGTTATTACTGTAGTATACAGAGATAGGGAAGTTGACATTAGCATCACCACCAATGCTGTTATAAGCGATTGTGCAACCAGTCTGTTTCTCAGCGGCATAGCCTTTAGTAGCATCACCAATAAACGCTGTGATAATATAAATAGTAAACTGGTCAAGCTCACTGATAGCATTTCTGCGTCTAATATCATTCAGCTTAGCCGCAAGCTGAGAGCCGCCAATGACAAGGAACGGGTCGAAGTCCTGTTGAGGTTGAGTTCTATTAATATCGGTATAGTTAATACCAAGAATATCAGTAGTAGTTTCAATATCTGCATTATAGTCGATAGAAGAATCCTCAGTTCTACGACCAAGAATCTCTCGTACTTGTGTACTACCTTCTGTCCACTCAGCAACAGTAATGAGCAGTTTACGTTCAGCTCTTTGGTATGCAGGAAGATTTATAGGAGCAACAGCCATTTGAATTACCTCCAAAGTTTTTTACTTGTATCAATGTACTTTATTTGAATAGAAGTGGAATATACAGCAAGCGGTGGAGTTATTTGTTCATCTATTCCTTCAAATTTTGGTTGTTCTGTAGTAGTTTCAATAGAATCTATAATACAATCTTCACCAAAATCAGGAAAGTTTCTTGCTTCATTTTGTTCTGTTATCCACTCTATAAGTTTTTGAATATCTGATAAATCGGACAGATTTTCATTTTCATATCCTGACATTTTTACAACAGCAATATCTGCCGCAGATTTAAATGTCAGTATAGTAAAAGTATAGAGTTTTTCAACACTACCGTCAATAAAATTTCGATTGGTATACGTATCATTGGATTCTGTAAAAAATTGATTAGTGTCATTTTTCGCATTTATGAAATTAAAGTATAATGGGCTATTAAGAATAGTTGGGCATGTAATAATATAATCTATTACAGCTTGGTTTTTATCTACTCTCACGTTGCACCTCTTTCTTCATAAGTGGCTCTGCATAATCAATTAATTCATCAAATCCAGAACTTCCTGGTTCAATAAACATTGTCCAGTAAGATGTAGTACCAGGCGTGTGTCTTTTCCAATTAAAATCATCTGCGTCATGCTGATAACGAGCATAATAAAGCGTTTTACCAACACTTGGATTACCCCAAACTAATTGAGTTATTCTGGATGTTTGTTTTACATAAGCACTTCTACGTAAATCACCGCTTTTCATTGGAACATAAGGCTCTACAATTTTAATAGCTTTTTCACCAAGTAATCGCATAACATCTGGATTTTTAGTGAGCGCAATTATAGGTCCTTCTACACGTTCTTTTACAGCTCGTCTAATATCACTTGCATAAAGTCTAAGTGTAACTTCTGCCATAATTATTTACCACTTGCGAAATAATGTTCATTTCCTCTGTGACCAGTATTATTAGACCACTGTTGTATCTCCATACAACCTTGTAATCCTTTATACTTTTTTAGTAAATCAGAAGAACGATGGCCTGTTTGATACTCATTTATATCATCTGTTACTTCGCCTTTTACAATAATGTCTTGTTCACCTAAAGTAAAATAATTACTCATTTCATCATTAGGCACAGCAATCCAATCTTGTTTTTCTAAGAATTTATCATTCTTTGGTATTCTACAGATAATATTATTTGTATCTAATACAACATTACCTATCACAACTTTATTGCCAGTAGCTTGCCAAAAATTATTGTGAAGGACAGTTCTATACCATGTAACGACTTGTGTTTGTGGGTCTTCAAATTTATTAAAAATTGTAATTGTAGTGTCCCACCAAGGTCCGAAACTATTCACCTGGATACAGCCCCCTAAACAACACTTTTCGACCTAACGAGTCTTTAACATCTTGTAAATACATTTTTATGGTATTATCAAGTTGTGATTTTAACACTCGCATTGCCATATTACCAGTTATTACGTTATATGTTGACGATACACCATCATTAGATTGATGTGCCATTAAGCCAGCTTTAATGTTACCATCTTCGTCTACAGCGTCAACCATAAGCACTTTCTGTTGTTTATCTAATAATTCTATTAGTTTATACATACAGCGTTTTACTGCTTCTGGATATGATTGCTCATTTTTAAGTCGACCAAATGTCCACCAATCTATTTGAGCCCGTGCTTCAAACTCTAACTGTTCAAAAGCGGTGGCGTCTAACGCATTAATATCACCGCCGAAATTTTCATATTCTTCATAAGTGAGATACATTAAACGTCACCGCCTTTACTAAAATCAGCCCTTGGAAAGAATACGTGCAATCGGAATAGCTTTCAGATTGATGTACTTTTTGTTAGTACCGCCGGTATTAACAAGCTCCCAGTTACTGCCAGTAGCAAGTTCTGCATCTGTAGGAGACAGAGTAGCAATGCTGTTGATACCAATGAAGGAAATACCGTAAGGGGACCAGCACTTTCTCTGTCTGCTATACAGAGTGTCTTGACCACCATTGGTCTTAGGGTCACGACTCATTTCAGCAGGAACTTTTGCACCGCAGTTAGTGTACTCAATAGCACCATCGCCGAACAGATATGTGACATAAATGGGGTCACCATTACCAGTCTTTTCATAATATGTTGCAATAGCAGAATCAACAGGATTCGTTACAACAGTGTAAACGTAGTTACCAGAAGTACCAGTACGAGTGTAATACGTCTTACCTGCTGTAACAGCAGTATCAGAAGTAGCACTGAAAGTAGCTGTAGACTGGTCTTCCATAACAGGCATAGAATCGTCAACGATAACGAGCTTACCATTGAGAGTAGCCATGCCAGTCTCTCTCTGCATACCATTCTCATCATTGTACAGCATGTAGGTGAGAATACGAAGGTTCTCAAGGTTGGTAGCTACTGCGGAGTGCATAATAGCAAGAGAGAACTTACTCTTATGGTCGCCACATGCTTTCTGAATAGCAGTATTAACAGTAGTGCCGTCCATGAATCCGGTATCGCCATTGCTATTCTGAACAGCAGTAATATCGTGAGTATGGGTAGCAACGAATTTTGCACCCTCAGTGTCACTCATAGAGAAAACACCAGTCAGAATTGCAATGATTGTAGCTTGGTCGATTTCATCCCAATACTCAGCAACCTGCTGTGCAACATTCTCCATGAAATCGACACCACCAGTGATGTCGTAGGAGAAGTCCTTCTCAGTCCACGCTTGTGCACGGCCTGCAACTACACGGCTGTGCGAGAAAGTCTGCGTGGTTTGAGATGTAATGTCAGTAACACCATCGTAGTTAAGCGGAACAGAACCGCTGATAAGACCTTTCAGAGGAGTAGTAATATAGTTACCACCAACTTGGTCTGCCATTGCACCGGCAAGGTCTTGACGAGAAACGATGGCACGAGACTTTAAAAGCTCGTTCAGTTTCAGATTCGGAACACGGTCAACGTATTTCTGGAATACTTCGCCGTTAAATATTTTACTATCAAATTGGGGATTAGGCATAGTATTTTACCTCTTCTTTAGAAATTAATAATTGCGTCAGGATGTTCGTTTTTCATCTGCATTAACTGTGTTAATGTAGGCTTGGGCGGTGCAGGATTACTTGTCGGCTGAACAAATGTAGGAACTGGAGCCGGTGCAGGTGCAGGAGTTTCAGCTACAAAAGCATCAGGGTCGCTTTGTGCATACATAGCTCTAAAATCATCTGCGCCAATCAGTTTGCCATCTTCAAATTGAAGTTTCTTGGCAATCATCTGATTCTTAAAATCGTTCTTTGCCGCTTTGCTTGTAAACTTCTGACCGTTCACATATTCAGTTACCGCAAACTCATATGCCTGCTGTTTAAGCTGTTTCTGATACTGTTTTGTTTCAGTGTCATACTTTTGACGTAAATCAGCAAGGTCTTGTGACGCTTGTTTCAGAGCTTCAATATCACCGGCGTCTTTAATTGTTTGCTGTAATGTTGCAAGGTCAGTGTCCCGAGTTTGAATTGTTGTATTTAAGGTGGTAATCTGCGTATCACGATTTGAAATATCATCATCATATTTCTGTTTAGATACATAATGACCCTCCGTTAAATCAACGAATTTTGCTGTACCCATTGCGGTTTGAAATTGCTCCCATGTGAGAGTTCCGTTTTCAGCTTTGTCAAATACTTCCTTAATCGTCATTTTCAATTCTCCTCATACATTCTTTTTATATCTGTTATTTGTATATCCGCATTACAGTTTGCGGAGAATGTGCGTTCTTTAAATGTCTTTACGCTGGACGATTCTCATTAATTCATGGGGGAGAATAACTCCCCCACAAACCAAGGAGAAAATATTGAAAACCAGGTACTCCCCGTACCTACTTTCATTATATTACAAGATTTCACATTTGTAAACATTTTTGTTAGTTTTTACTACCAGAATTGTTTTCTTTTTTCATTTTTGTCTCATCTGATTTCTTTATTTTATTATCAGGATTCTGACCATTCATAACACGATTATTTAAATCATATTGATTCATCATAGCCATTTGCTGATTTTGTTGCTGTTCAGAATCTATTTGGGCAAGAGCTTCTCTTGCTTGACGTTCAGTCTCACCGAAGTACCACATTCTGTTCTCAACTTTACTTGTAAGACCATTCTGCATTAACAGAATACGTTTTTCAAGCTCTTCATCTGCATCAACTATAATACTATCATCCCATTCAAAGGATACATCATAGTCACCTTTAGGAGTAATATTATAAAGGTCTGCATATACATTCATAATGTATATAACATCTCTTAATGCTTCTTCTATTGCCGCTTGAATGTCAGCATTGGTTTGATAACTTCTCTGTTTGAGAATCTTTAACTCTGTGGCTGTACGTGCTACATCTGCCGCATCAGATAGTGTACCTCTACTAATACCACAAGTATCTTCAATACGCATAAGTACAGTATTAAGGCCATTAATATAGTTTGTATCACGTAAAGAAGGAGCAAAGGGCTGATAAGTGTCAGATGCCGCACCAAGGTCAATCTTACGATATAAACGCTCCTGTAACATAGTTAATCTCGTAAAATCATTGCCATTGGCATCATCGACCTTTAAAGCATCTCTATCAATGTCTATTGCAAGTGCGCCGCCTTCATATTCCCAAAGCAGTGTGGAGTAAATAAAATCAGCATTTTTTATAAGATTAACAGCACGAGCAAACCCAGAAACACCAAGCGGACTTTTTGTGTCAATAATATTTGCATCCGGCATCCTAAAGTATGCAAACATAGGTTTTGTTACATCTTTAATGATTGTAATTGGCTGAAAGTCCTTCCATTCTGGAACTTCTTGAAGCGATATTTCTTTACCAAGATTACTCAAAGATAAATCTCCACTGTTAGAAGTGGATTTATACGCCTTGTTTATAACTGTAACAACATTATTATCCCATTTATGATATTCAAGTCGATGGAATGTTACAGCTTTGTCTTGCTTTGTCTGAATGAACGCCGCTTCTGTAATTTTACCTGCGGGTGTAAAAGCAAGAGGGTAAAAAGAATCCGCTTGCACAAATTCAAAATCAATCTCTGTAGTAGGTTTAATATCAGATTGAACTGTATAAGAAGCAGTGTCATCATCTGGTAACGCATTAGTAACTATGTACGGTTTTATTACAAGCCCGCCCTTTGCAATGCCATATTCAATTTGTTTACGTAATTGTCTACGTAATTTCTTATACTGCCGCTCTAAATATTCTGCTCTTTGGGTGTCACCAATAGGACGTTCTTCTGTTTTAGTTTTAGGAGGCTCAATAGCGGGGACAGGAAATTTCTCACCATCCATATCAGTAGCATATGTCTTTTCACCAGGATAATCTGGATTAGGTATTTCTACCTCTTCTGTAGGAGTAGATATTTCAGATTCAAATTCAAGTAACGCTAATCGAGCCTTTTCACTTGCAATCATAGTAGCAAGTCCTAAACTGGCTATACGAACAGGATTATTTTCATCTGGTTCATGAAGCCAAGACGCTTTATCTTTATACATATCTGACCACATATGGATAGCATCTTCCATTTGTGGTGAAATTGCATAGTTTAAATTTAACTCTTTCTCAATGTCCTTACTGCTTATCATTCCAAGCATCTCCCTTAATTTTGCTATTATCGTATTCCATATGGACATTATCTCTTCCTCTTCTTACGACGCTTTATTTCTCTATCAGTAGTTTTAAATCCTGCAGACGCGGCTAATCTATTAGCGTCCTTAACAGAGTGAGCCCTAAATGTTCTTGTAACCTCAACACCATTAATAATTCTTGTAAATGTATAAGAGCGAATACCAGAGCCTTTAAACTCACGTTTTGTACTTTGCCCACCGCCTAAACCTTCAGTTCTATTACCAGCTACAGCAGGATGAAATTCTCGTGCAACTGGTAAATGTTTTCCATTGCTTTCGCTTTTAGCCATTATATCGCCACCTTTGTACTAATTAATCGTTTATGCACAATATTACCTTTTAGTTCTTTTGATAAATCTTTTCCATATAATAACACACACTCTGGTTGCAATGTGTCAATTACAAAATTCCAATTACTTTTAAGCGATTGCCATTTAGCCCATCTGCCTTCACCCATTGTAGATATTGCGATTGTACTATGCTTTGGTATACCATCTAAACAATATTGTAAACTATCTGCGTCACTCCATGTTACTGTTGGTATAACAGTAATTCCATTATCTTGCCAAAATCTACCACACCAACGATTTCGATACACATTAAATATTTTTAATGCTCTTGGCATATTAGCATACGGGCTAAAATCTGGCGAAAGTACAAATTTAAATTTGCTTAATATTGGAAGATACCTATCTGGATAATTCCACACACGTTCAAATTGATAGTCATGTAAGAAAAAATGAACTCCGATATTTTCTGGATTTTGCTCTTTCAACGCATAATTAAATCCTTGAATAGGAATATCTGCTAAATCATCTATATGTACTGGTAACATCATTGGTATATCAAACTTACCGTCACTATCATCTTTATAATTACCGTACACCATATTAAGTACATTTTGTTCTAATATTCTTGTTTGACGTTTGCCATTATCGTACTGCATATTTTCTCCTTAATGTCCACGTCTATTAGCATACTTCTGCATACCGTATCGTACAGCGTCAATACTATGGTTGTTCTCATCAGGATAAGCACTTATAAAATTACCCTCTCTATCCTGTTCGTATTCATAGTTGACAAATTCTCTATATGTAAAAGGACATTGTCTTTTGTCTATATAAATATGATTCAGACCTTGAAGCCATTTTATGCCGTATCGAACACTGTCTGGTCCTTTATCTGCCGCACGTATAAATGCTCCATATGCTTTAAAGTCAGCTACAGACTTTTCTTCCGCACTATCAGCAGTAACAAGTTCATCAAAGGTTAGTAATTTCTTTTCCTTATATAATATATCAAAAACAACCTTGTTTCGTGTTTTCATAGTATTGTATTCAGCAAAAATATATAAGTCTAATTTTCGCCTGTCAAAGTGCATCTTAACGAATCTGAACGGGTCAATAGAAAAGCCCCAGTCAATACCGTTATAAATTTGGTCAAACGTCTTGTACATTGGTATACGTTCAGTAACATTACCGTAAATATCATGACGTTCTACCAACTGTTGCATATCTAAATCTTCAACATTTTCAAATACATCTCCACCAGTACCAGTAGCTATGCCCATATACTCATGTTCATATGCTCGTGGATTTATTTTCTTTAGCTGTTCAGCTTCTTCTATAAACTGTTCTCCAAGCCATTCTGGTGGCACATCAAGATATGAATTTCGTATAACCAAAGTGTCGTGTTGTCTATATATTTCGCACTCTTCTGTATACTCATTAGCCCAATTATTTTTACTGATAGGCGGGTTAAATGTTCTAAAATCCCAAAACTTACTACCGCCACGCATTGTTGACTGAGTAACATTACGAAGCTCTTCCGGCCCAGCGTACTGGTCTAATTCTTCAAACCACGTAACACCTATATAACCGAACGGAGGTTTAATAGACTTAACTTTCATTGGGTCATCAAGACCCATAAAAAAGATTCTTTGACCAGTTGGTAAATATACGATAGGAGTACTATAAGTTTTCGGTATTTTAAATAATCTCTCTACGCCTAATTGATAAATTCCCCAAACTACTTGTGCGAATATACTATTTTGAATGGTATTTGCAACTTTTCTAAAACATACAGCATGTACTAATGGGTTCTGCATAATTGTCATGGGCACAGCAATACCGCCAGCGAAAGATGACTTTGTACTGCCGCGCCCACCGGGAAATACATAATGAGTATGATTATGACTTAAAACATCACGCAACACTGGTTTATACATTGGTATTATACACCTGTCTAAATCAATGTTTATATTAGCCATAAGTTATATACGCATCCTCAAATCCTGCATTTTGAATTTTCATAAGTAGTGCTTCTGCATTTGATTTACTGCTAAAAGCACCAGCTTGTACTTTATAATAACTACCTGCTTGTTTTATTATTGTTTTAACGCCAAGTTCATTTAAATACTTAGCACGCTTATCGGCGTTACTTCTATCTCTAAAAGCTCCAACCTGTACTTTGTATAGTTTCTTAGTTTCTTTAGCTGTTTCAGTAGGTACTTTACCACTAAACTTATTATAGTATTCAACACCATAATTTGTTCTTGCGTCTTGTACACTTGCACCCTGATTAGCAGGACGTTCAAACCTAAACAAGAAAGAATTAGAAGCGTCACGAACTGTGGTGGCAGTATCAAGTTCTTTCATCATGGTAGAGTAATTAGACATTTCTTTCCACAAGAACTCTAACTGCATTTGTAAATCACCAATAGATTTATTTTGACTTCTCGCATACATTAATAATCCCTGTTTACGAGAGTAATATGTCCACTGTGCAAGACCGTAGCCTGCGCCGTCATGGATAAAGTTGTTATAAAGACCTTTATCAACAGCTTGTGTATATGTTGTATCGTTATAGCCGAGTTTCTTCTCAAAAGAGTTTTGAAGATTATCTGGACGAAGATTAGATTCTGCACGAAGATTACCCATAATACCTGCAACTGCAAAATCATTAAGTTCTTTACTCTTTAAAAAGTCCCAGATTTTCTTTTCATTAGAATCATCTTCTGTTTCTTTAGTTTCTGTAGGTTTTTGAGTAGATTGAGAAGAATCACCCGCTTTCTGTAATTTAGCATTTACCTTATTTGCAATGTCTCCCATTTTACTCATGAGATACGGCCCAGGACAAGATGTAGCACTAAACCACCGATGTACTGTCATAAGCATTTCATTGTCTTTAGGCTTATAAGCAAGAGACTTTTCTTTGTCGCCAAGCCAGATAACTTTAGTCTTGCCATTACGCCTACAACAATCGACCATAAGATTGATAAGAGCTTTATATGACTTATCAGAAACTTCCCAATTTGGTGCGCCCTTACTGTTAGCTACCTCAAACGTAATAGCTCTGTTATCATTATCATAGTCACTGGAAGTCCAAGGTGCGTTTTCTTCCTTTACAGATTGAGATATATCGCCGTCATATCCTATACAATATGTAGCACTTGCGCTTCTGGAAGGGCTCATAAAACTATCCGCACATTTCTTTGAAGTACACATTACCCAAGCCATATGATGAATAGTAAAACGAGAGATAGGATATTTGCGGGGTTTATAGCAGTTAGGTGAAAGTTTAGTATAAGTTACTAAAGAACTATTTGACATGTTATTCCTCTTTCATTTCAGGCATACTAATAACAATACTCTTTAAAAGTGATGCAATAGATGCAACGCCAGCAACAGAAATAATATGAAGCCAATTAATTTCTGTAAACGCTTGTCCAACTGTAATCATGCCGAGTGCAGTTTCAGCAAAAGTCCATAAAGCACGTTTGCCTGCACTGATTGCGAATTTTGTAATATACTCATCCATAAAATCATTCTTCATTTTGCTCACCCCAATTCAACGTGACTGTGATTTGATTATCTGCTAAGCCCTGTTTACGTAAGTCTACATCAACAGTTCGTTTTGCAAGTTCTTTCGCCGCATTAGTTCTTTCAGTAAGCGGAGCGTCAAGTCCAAATTGGTCTTTAACTTCTCCTCGCATAACAGAAGTAAAATATTCCATTACTTCATTAGATTCTGCTATTGTCTTTTTTGTTCTCTCTTCCATAAGTTCATTAATTACCTTTCTAACATTAGGATGACGCCTTAACATGTCATTAACATAATTGGTATACCCGTTTCCAGCTCTAATTTTTTCTGACGCGGCTCTACCTATAGTGTCTTGTGTTTCCGTCTCTGCTCTGATATAAGCATGAACAAATTTCCATTCTTTAGGTGTAAGCGGAGTATCTTCTGTAATTTTAGAGCGTCCTCCTCCATACCATTTATGTCCCTTCGGTGGTGCCATCTGCTAAAATCGTCTCCTTTCTCTTCTCATTCCACTTTTCATTGTCAGTAGGTAATTCAATGCCGTTAAGCATGTACCAATAATCCCGCATGAAAAAAACCATCTGTAAAAGAGAATAAGTGCTGAAAAGCTCTACTTTAGTATTTTTCCCAGCCTTTTCATCAAAAACCTGTTTATGTAGTGTATAACGATTTATTTCACGCTTATGTTTATCCGAATACCATTGATTGATATTGTAGCAAAGATGTTCGTCATAAACCACATTGCAAGCTCTTTGAAGTTTTCTTATGATGCGGGATTGGTCTCTTTGTCCGCCCATAGTTATCTCCTTCTACCTCTTCTACCTTTCTTCGCCCTGCGTATCCTTCTTACCGTTACTCGTGCCATTGTAAATCGCTCCTGTCATGTCATTTCCTACATAGTTAGCGTTGCCATCTTCACTTTCCACTGAAACGACTTCATCTTCAACCGGCAGAGACAGATACCATATAAATCCGCCAGCCATTGAGAGTATAATAATCAATTCAATGACGGCGATAACGAACCATCTCTTTGCGGATGCTTTCAGCTCGTGAAGAAGTTCTGTGGCAAGGGTTTGTACTTCATTTTCCATATTTTTGAATCTCCTTTCATGTTTACTAACATTGTAGCACAACTGGTTAAGTGATTGCAAGTGACCGCGACCTACTTAGAAAATTCGTTTATAAAAAATCTGAGAATCCGACCTACTTAGAAATCTTGCTGTGCAGAAATTCAAGAAATGACGTGACGACCTACTACGAAAAAATTGAGGTAGACATGGAGAGAGAACGCTGGGGGCGCCCTCTTGGTTAGTCGTGACTACCCCCCTTTAGCGCATTAAAGTGCTAACACTTCACAGTGCTAAAGCACGCTTCAGCACGTTAAAGTGTTAACGCTTCACAGTGCTAAAGCGTGCTTTAACGAAGTAAAGCGTCACAGTGTTATCACTTTACAGCATTAAAGCGTTAATGCTTCACAGCACTAAAGCGAACGTGTGTGTGTCTGACAATTCGTTGAAATATAATGAAACGTATGAGTATTTAACACTATTATCGTTATATTCACATAATAGCTAATAATGTATGCTATTATCTGTAAATAATAGTAAATACTATTGAATTGTGTATGCTATACATACAATTCAGTTAATACTTTATCACACTGTAGTATTTTCAGACAATTAGCTCAAAAACACTGAATTGTGTCTGATTTCACGAAAATGTCAAAAAACATAGTCTGTTTTTATGCATGTTGCACTATGCTTGTTAAGAACTTGTCAAAGTTGTTATGAACATGCACAAAAACAACTTGAATAAACTTTCAAATTTTGTGTATTATGTCAATAGACATTCTTAGGAGCGCCTGCTATACTCGTATCATAAGATAAAGATAAGAAATGAGTTGAGCGCCAAGCGCCAACCACCACCGCTCACCCGAGCAGAAAGGAGCCATCATGAGAACCAGATTTACATTCAAATTCCTCACCGGAGAGTACAAGACCGAGGCAGACCTGAAGAAGGCCTACCGCAGACTCGCCAAGAAGGTTCACACCGACAACGGTGGGAAGCTCGAGGACATCCAGCAATTGAACGCCGAGTACGACCGCCTCATGGAGCGGTTCGAGGCCGCCCGCAAGGATGCCGCTGAGAAAGCCGCTGCCGAAGAGGCCGCACGCAAGGCTGCCGAAGAGGCCGCACGCAAGGCTGCCGAAGAGGCCGAGAAGAAAGCCGCCGAGGAGGCCGCACGCAGAGCCGCACGCAAGGCCGCCGAGGAGACCACCAAGACTGAGAACGGTATGCCGAAGCGTGTCGCAGATGCCATCAAAGCTCTGCAGGGCGCCGGGTTCGATGCCGGATACCACAGACGCACTTACCTCTGGGTGAACTGGCCGGGCGCCGGTAAGGTCAGAGTAAACTGCCTGAAGAACGGTGAGTTCAAGTTCAGCCACCACGGCCGCGTATTCGCCGGAGTCAAGAACATCGACGACCTGATGGCGACCCTCCGCCAGTAACCCACCAACGACCCGGTCAAGTCGAAAAACTGACCACCACTTTCCAAAACCAAGAACCACATCTACAAAGTAGAAGAAAGGAGTCACCACCATGACCACAGCCCAGATTGGAACCTCAACATTGTACCAAGCAGATGGCTTGACCATCTCCAAGCTGTACAGCATAGCTACCGCGGACAGTGACCTGACGCCCACAGATGACTTTGGTGACTGGGCACCACACCTCTGGGTTGACCAGACATACGGGTTGCTGGTAGACCTGACCAAGCGTACAATCTCTCTGGTACATCCCTCAGTCCTGAGAAGATGGAGATTGGACGGGGTCATCCAGTAATCCACAGCCCCTGGGGAGAACCGTAACCCGTAGCGACGACGGGCAGGGGCACTACCGCAATAGTGCGGGTGCATTGCCACAGAGTGGCAGAAAGGAGTAAATAATGAGACTGAATATCTGGAGAGGTGCGGGAAACGTACAGGGGTACCACGAGAAGTTTGAAATCCCCCTGCCCGAGAACAAAGACCTGGGTGCGTACATTGCCTACAGCATGTGGTGCACCAATCCCCATGAGGATGTGCATGCCGAGATTGTGCAGAACGGCAGTTACTGGAACCCCAACGGCACTACAACAACCGTCATCCATCTGCCCAAGCTCGCAACGACTGAGGGCTGGGAAATGGAAGCACTGGCAGAGCACGAAGCAATGAGGGATGAGCTGTTCATCGGGGCATACCTGAACAGCTAAGAACCAACATCATCTACAAAGCTGGGCTATCTGGCTATACGGGCAGAAAGGACAACCGTGAACACATATTACCTCGTCACTGTATACAGTGAAGGCAAGGCCTGCTACACGAAGGTTGATAGCCTGGAAAAGGCAATCCAGCTTTGCGAAAAGGCAGACTTTGCCCGCATCCAGAGAAAGCTGAGTGGCCATGCCAGGGCTAAGGTCATTTATGAGAAGTACAATGGAGTGGTAACTACCTACTAATGTAGGGGCTGAGCTATCGGCCATACGGGCAATACCTATATACCAGTATATAGCCAGTAATGGCAGAGAGGAGTTTACCATGTTACTGTACTACAGAGTGGAGAGAGACCGTTACCAGAAGTATATCATCTCCCTTTATTACCGCAACTTTATCGGAGCTATGAAGGAGATGCACCGCAGTGTTCACCGCACTCCCAAAGACATTAACGAGGTGATTCAGCACTACAGGCACGCTGGATACCGCATCCAGAGCATGACAACAGCCTGATTTGTGCAAGGTGCACAAAGGGTGCTGTATTTTTCATAGGGGTCCAATTGTATATATTGCACAAAGAATTGAGGGTCAGCCGAGCGCGGCTGGCTCTCTTTTTTTGCAAAAATTTAGTGTCACTAAACAAAAAGTTTAGTCAGGTTGCGCTTTGTTTCCCTTGGAGACGCTCTGGTATGCTATATTTTAGGCTCTAATATCTCCAAATATCACTTCTGATACGTCAAATACCGTTCTGGTATAGCTACTATCATTATAAAGGAGCTTATTTATTCTTAGGTATATTGGTATATCTAAAACATAGATAGTTACTGCCTTTTCTCTATGCCGCGACTTCTTTTTTTCTCCCTCTATATATGCCTATATTGACTGAGTTTGTAGATGTTGGCTTGTTTTTTAGCTAAAAAATAAGGCTTCTATATTTTTCAATATGGAAGCCTTTGTAATATAGTAAATATTTTGTTCCTCTTTTCAATTTCGCCGACTTTTTTGATTATTCGGTAAAGTATTTGGAATCTTGAAGAACCTCTTTTCTCAGCCAGCCTTTAATTGTTCTTGCATCGAATCCGTCATCAAACAAGGTGTATCCTGCAGAGTGACAGATAATGTCTGAGACTACCTTGTTCACTGCTTCAGGCGTCGGCTCAGAATGGTCCACGTAGTGAAGCATAGCTTCATAGGAGTATCCATCTCCCTTTGTATATAAATCGTGGTACTGGCACATATGCATCATATCAAAGCTGTTCCACATCTTCATTTCTTTTCCTCCACTTAAAGCGCCTCACCAACTGTGTCCATGTGCATCTGCTCTAAATCCTTTATCATCTGCTTATCGTGCAAATTAGCGGCCACACTACGCAAAGCATCATACACGCCAAAACAATGAGCCCTATACACATCACGATACTGCTGTACCTGCTCTGAGTCTACACTAACAGGGCAATGGTCACGATAAATGCTAAGTAAATCCATTTAATTTTCTCCTCTCTTTTAGCTTTGTAGATGTTGGCTCACATCATACCGTGAATCATAGCGTTTATCATCGAATTCCAGTTTCTTCTGTCCTCGAAGTAGAAATTCCTTGCTTCAGGATATTCTTCTCGGATTTTTTCAATTTTCATCGACTGCCAAAGCTCGATATAGTCCTCATCAAGGTCATTTCCGATTGTATAGCGGTCGACTTCAACTTCGTCGCCACATTCGTCAACCATCACCAGAATCATATTCGCCATCTCATTCTCCTTTCTTTATTACGACTTCACTCGTCACCTGCTCTGCATTTCTCAACACGGGTTGCAACGTGCTATGCCTGCATTAAGTGACGCCTTAGCGTCACACATCACAGCTCTGGCTGTGGTATACGATTGTCTTGTGTTCCTCAGGGATAGGGAAGACGTAGATATTGAACGTGAACCACACGCCAGTGCAATCACGACCATCATTGTAAGGATTGTACCAGTGCCACCACTCATCTTCTCTGTACTCCTTGATGGCCTCTTCTCTGGTCAGATTCAACTCGGCATCGTACCACTCTTCGGGCAGACTGTCGTAAACAATCTTGCACCAGCGGCTATCGTAGTCACGGTAGTGCCACTGCGGCTCATTCTCGGCATACTCCTGCTCTCTGATGTGGTGCTCCCTGATTCTCTTCTTCAGGTCACGTACAAAGGTGTTGTTCTCAATCGCCTGCTTTGAATCTCCTCTCTCTTTGTGGAAATCAATAATCTCGTGAAGCATGGCATAATCTGTTCTTAACATAGGAAACTCCTTTCTTATCTTGATTGTGTTTACTGTTTTTCTTTTATTATAACACACCATTGTACGCCTTGTCAAGCACTTTTTGAAAATTTTTTCAAAACCAAAAAAGGCGCCAGCAATTTCTCACTGGCGCCTGCACTGCTCTACATATCGGTATTAACCGATAATCTCAGCAATCTTATCCACAATATTATCGTATCCCACAGTTTCAACAGCAGTAAAGGCAACAACGACATTATCCTTACAAGGAGTAACAACTCCAAGGTACTCATTGCCTCTGCACAGTTCATACGACCGATAACCAATCTCCTCGACAGTAATGTCAGGGTAAATCTCGGTAAAATCCTTGAGGGCTTCGATAAGTTCATGCTCCTCTTCACTCATAGGATTCTCAGGAATGTCATCATCCTGCTTAACTTCCTGTTTAGTATCAGTAAACTCTTCCTCTACTTCCTGCTGTACTGTCTCAACAGTTTCCTCCTCATCAAGACCAAAATGCTTAATCATTCGGTCGATAACTGCCTGCTTGCTCTCTTTGAGAGAAGTCTTGGACCCGTTATACTTAATGCCATTCGGAATCAAATACTTCTCAATGAGGTCTCTTGCCCGCAGATTTTTAACTGCATCGAAGAGCTGTTCCTTTGTCATTTCCTTACCATTAATAATTGCAGTTTTCATAAATTTCTCCTTTCATTGGTGCTAATGCACTTTTCTGTTTCTACTAACATTGTATCACACCTTTAAATGTTTGTCAACACATTTTTGAAAAAATTTTCAAAAGCCACATCCACAAAATTAACTTTGTA
>Ga0326511_10001282_pt1 | contig 21086 bp, 19 predicted proteins | sample 0_2496_0518_D_FD_203701 | JGI IMG/M metagenome (GOLD analysis project Ga0326511, IMG submission 203701) | Bovine rumen microbial communities from UC Davis, California, United States - 0_2496_0518 | ecosystem: Host-associated > Mammals > Digestive system > Stomach > Rumen | place: USA... | reverse complement strand
AACTCAAAGCCATTCATCTCTGGCATATTGATGTCAAGCAGCACCAAATCGGGCTTGGTTGTAGTAAACGCCTCCCAACCTATACGCCCGTTCTCAGCGTAAGTGACTTTGTAGCCCTCTACCTCTAAGAACTTCCGCAGAAACTCAGAGTTCTGACGGTCATCATCAACGAGTAGTATCTTAATTTTTTCCATCCGTCTGCGGTATTAAAATGGTGAATGACGTGCCTTGGCCCTCAATGCTTTCAAATGTAATTGTTCCGCCATGCGCTTCGACAAGAAGTTTTACATAACTCAACCCAAGCCCAATGCCTGGAATGGCCATATCCTTCACCGTCTCGCTGCGGTAAAACTTGTCGAATACATACCGCTGGTCTGCATTTGCGATACCTATTCCATTGTCTGCAACAGTAATTTGCAGCAGCCCGTCCGTGCGCTGTTGATAGTCAATCCTTATAGTCACGACCTCACGGGAGTATTTGATGGCATTCTCCAACAGATTGCAGACGATGTTGCCAATATGCATTCGGTCTACCCATGCTTCCACATCGTTCGCGGCTACGATTTCCATCTTCACTTCTTTGCCGCTGGGAATGTTCTGCTTGCCAATACATTCCTCTATCAGACTACGCAGTGAAAAGCGTGACTTCACCAGCGGAATCTCAGCGACATCGTTCAACGTGATGTCGCGCAGTTTCGAGAAATACGAGGTCAGGTTATCCAGCTCATTGTGCGAACTTGCCAGTATGCGCTGCATGCTCTCTGTGTCCTGCATCATCCTTTCATTGCCCATGAACGACACACACATCTTCAGTGTTGAAATAGGCCGTTTCAGTTCGTGAATCATCGTGTGTAGGAATTCCTGCCTAATGGCCTCGATGTGCCGTTGCTTGCGGATGGTCAGTATCTGATAGACCAGACAGAAGATAAGGAAGAACGAAAGCAATATGGTTATCAGCAATGTATAACCCATTCGTTGGATAATTGGTGAGATTTTGATGGCTGTTTCAACCACAACCTGCTGACCCTCGAAGATGTCGTATGGATAAGACACTTCCAACATAGGTTGCCAAATGGAGCCATCTGCTTGCATGGACGGTTGCCACACCATCGTGTCGGCTTTCGTGGTTGTTATGCATTGAGTCGAAACACCTCGTGAATGTAAAATGCTGTCGAGCCGCTCCTTCTGGAACGGATGCTGATGGTCAACGGTAAAGCGGTTGAGGGCTTCAACTAATTGGCTTGTTCCCATGTCGTCGTTGTTCTTGCTGTCACATGTAAACACAAAGTATTCCATGCCTTCGGGCAGTTCCGCGGGAAGGCTGTCATGGAGGTTGGATACGTAATCCAATAGATATGCCTGGGCATCCGTTCCTTTGGGAATGTAATGTAGCGTATCAAGCGCAAACACTTCATACCTCCATGTCTCAACAGCATTGTTCCCCTTTATATCGTATGTTTTCCTAAAGCGGTTACCATAGAATCTCGGAGGATGTGGCAAGGTATTCCTGATGGCTGTCTCTTCTTCAGCACAGGCAATAATCATGCTGTACAGTTCGCCTTTGTATTCTTCAAGCGACAGTCGGTAACGGCTATACAGCCAGTAGCCCTGCACGATGCTGTAGGCTACGATGGCGCAGATGGTCAGGCCATATATGAATTTGATTCTTCTTTCCATGCTGCAAAAGTACATATTTTATTATGAACCCGCGCCCGAAAAAATCCTAAAAACACAAAACAGTAATAATTCAGTAATAATTATTTTCGGCTACGGTATAAAATAGTCCTAACTTTGCACCCGATTTCACATCAAAACGTAAATAAAATGAAGAAAAGAGTATTATCTATCGTCCTCACCTCTGCCTGTTTCGGCACTATGATGGCACAAGAAGTGGAGCACAGGAAGGAAGTGTATGTAATCAAGGCAGGTAAAGCCTCAGGCATTAACACTGCTACACCCGTTGAGCAGAAAGAAATCGGCAAGGCGGTGATGGAGTTCATGTATGACTACAAGTACTTGACTGACACAACCGATGTCAGCCAGACTGAAACCGACCGGATGACACTGCAAGTGACTTACGGCATGTCGAAGTTCACAAGTTTCAGTGCCATGCAGATTGATTCACTTGTTCGCGTCTCAACGGCTGAACAGATTCAAGCGAATCCCGACCGTTACATAGGTGGCGAGACCTTCAGCATCTACAAAAACTATCCGCAGGGGCGCTTAACCGTCATCGACAAGGTCTCCACAGACTGGTTCCTCTACGAAGAGAGCATCCCTGTGCAGGACTGGAAGTTGACCGACGAGACGCGCGAGATATTGGGCTATGAATGCAAGAGTGCCGTGTGCAACTTCCGTGGCCGACAGTGGACGGCATTTTATACAGACTCTGTGCCTGTTGCCGACGGTCCGTGGAAGTTTGGTGGCCTGCCTGGGTTCATCATGCAGGTCTATGACGAAGGGCATCAGTATGAGTTTACCTGTGTGGGTATAAACTCCAAGGCCGACCGAGCCATCACCATACCCGAAGTGCCGTTCAACAAGACCACACGCCCCAAATTCTATGCCACCAAGTTAAGGTTTGACACCGATCCCTTCGCATATATGATGAATGTGAATGGCGTCAACGTGAATGTGGTGGGAGCAGACGGTCAACCCCGTACTGACATCACACAGGCACGGACCTTGCAATACGACTACATCGAACGCGACTGGAAGTAATCTGTTTGCCATGCGCAAGAAGGAGAAATTCGTAGCCGTAGAAGAATAAACAAGCCGCCGACACGCCCCACCACGGGAGCCTGTCGGCGGCTATTCCATTGCTATTCGCTCTTACTCCGGCGTGACCGGCGTCACCTCCGGCTCGCCGCCAATCTCCAGAAGGTCGTACTCCTTCTTCGCATCCACGGCATCGGTGGGACTGGCGGAAAAATATGTTTCAAATTTGGAATTTCTGCTATTTGCTCAAATACTCGGACATTGTGTTGCTATAGACGCTGCCGTAGTGGGGGGCGTTATAGACCTTGACGTGGGAGCCGGAGGTGTGGGCGGCCAGGGTGTAGTAGAGGTCGCGGAGGGATATGGCGGGGTTGGTGCCGATGGCATCCTGGAAGCCACGGGTGAAGCCGTTGCTGAGATAGACGCCAACCTGTTCGCTCCACACGTCGGCATGGCTGGTTTCGTAAGGGTTGGCGGCGGTGATGAAGAGGCAGCCGGGAAGACCTTCGCAGACTTCGCCGAGTCCGCCGCTGTAGCAGGCCTCGACGGCGAAGAGCAGTTTGCGGTAGTGCCTCGTAGAGGGGGCGGAGGGCTGCAACGGTGTTGCAGCATAGTCGGACAGGCTTTCAAGGATGCCGCGCATGCGGTCGTAGGTCATCGACTGTGAGCCGCCGAAGTCTAAGGAACCGGGCGAGCCGTGGCTGCTCCAGAACACGAGCACGTTGTCGTCGGCATCGGGGGTGAGCACCTTCGGCAGACGGTCGGAGGCGCGGCCTTGCAGGATGGCACCGATGTCGGCAGGGGTGAGGTCGCTGAGACGGTAGTCGATGGCGGCGCGGTCATAGACGTTCGCCCCCGTGTCGCTGATGCGTAGTTCGCCCTGATGCGGGTTGTTGTTATGGCGGGCCACGTCATCCTCGCAGATAAACACAATGTGGTCATCCTGATAACCGTGCTGTTTCAGCAGTTGGTACATGGCGAAGACATCGCTCTGGAAGCGGTAGTTGGCCCAGCCTTTCGAGGCGGCGATGAGGAGTGCCCAACGGTCGTCGAGGGCGGGATAGACGACGGCGGAACCGTCGTCCACACTGAAGGTCTGCATGTGTGTGGCCGTCCAGTCCCACATGGCCTTTGCCGACGAACTGCGGCGCGAGCCCTCAGTGCTGACATATTCCGTGGTGAGGAACTGGCCTTCGTAGAGCCGCCAGCGACGGAAGGTGCTGCCGCAGACGCTGGCGTGGGTCTTCGCGTCGAACGTCCACGAACTGCTGACACCGTCGATGTCGGGAGTCTGCCCCTCCGACAACAGCCCGAAGTTTCGGGCCATGTCGGCAGGGAGCCACGAGCCGCCCGTGCCGTCACGGCCATCGACCACGGCGAGGAGGGCGTCATTGAGGCTTTGGCCTGTGTGCTGCTGTGCCACAGCAGCATACGCGACCAGGCAAAGGCCGTCGTAGAACTGCGCTTCGCCATTAATCAGTTCCTCGCCGAAGCGCTGGCTGTAGGCTTTATTGAAGCCCGATTCGGGCGAGGCATAGAGGTCCACGCCCTCGTAGGCGGCGTTCTTCACAGTCGAGGCTATCTGCTCCGAGACGAAGGCATCGCTGCAATAGACTTGCGGTGTGTAGAAGTATTTGCCCGCAGGCACGACGGCCTTGATGCGCCCGGCCTCGTTGTCGAAGGCCAGCGCCATCTGTGGGCTGGAGGGATTGAAGAGAAGAACCTTGTTCTCCAAGCGCCAATCGGTGCCGCACATCTGGCGTACATACCGGCGCACGTCGGCCTCGTCCTTGTAGAGAAACACGCCATCGACCTTCAGCCCGTACTCCTCGGCGATGAAGCCGAACCATTCGGCATAGGCGTTACGAGCCTCACCGTCGCCATCATCGGCACAGAGCAGCATCACGGGGGTTCGTTCGCTGCCGTACATACTGGCGATGCCCGACAACAGCACCTCCAACTGCGCAATATCGCTCTCGGCCATATTCCAGACGTAAGGCACGCCAGCGAACTTGCGCTGATACTCCACTTGGGTGGCCGACGGCGTAATCATCGGCTTGTTATACGCCTTGCGCTTGCCTAACTGTATGGCCATCTGCTCGGCACAGGCCGACGTGGTGGGGCCTATGACGGCTACGACCGTCGTGTCCTCGGATACCTGCTGCATATATTGTTGAATGTCGGCATCGTCCTGACTCTTGAACGTCAGTTGCAGCGCCACCCGCTCGCTCATGCCGCGCTGTGCCTCGGCGATGTTCTCCAATGCCCACTGTGCCGTGCGCTCCCACCGCGCCTGCTCACCACTCTCCATAATCACCGCCACCTTGTAGGTATGGGTGGTGACAGACGGCGAAGGGGAATCATCGGAGGGAGAACAGGAGGGGAACAGCACAAACAGACACATGATATATTTTAAACCACGAATTTCACGAATTACACGAATGGCTGCGCATGATATAAATTCGTTCAATTCGTGTAATTCGTGGTAGAAAGAACTATTTGTTTTCATAAGTGTCCTCCTTTCTGATAGCCTCGTCCTTATATTCCTCATACAACCGCTGGAACGTGTCGGGGTCGCTGTAGCGGTTGTCCCAGATCGTCAGGTGCTGCCTGAAGCGGGGCGTGATGACGATGTCGGCGGCACCGTCCTTCATGCCGAGCCGATGGCGGGCGGGCCACTCGCGCCCGGCGAGCCAGTCGGTGAGGTACTGCTTCAGCACGTCGCCGATGCGGATGACCACCGAGAAGGGGATGCGCGACGACTGCCCCGTCTGGTCCACGTCCATGCCCACCATCAGCGCCGTCGTAAACTCGTTGTCGTTCAGATAGCGCAGCACGCCCGCCTCCGAACCGCCGAGCAGCGGGAAAATCATCTCGTCGTAAGCGAAGACGCTGGCGGCCCGTCGGGCGATGTAGCGGTAGGCCGAGTCGGGCATGGCGAAGCCCGCCGCGCCCTGCGCCAGATAATGCACCGTGGTCCGGCAGGGCCTTTCCTCGACCTCCCCGCCATAGACAGCGCGCGCCTCCAGGAATCCCGCTACCGATTCCTCCAGCAGCGTAATGCCCGGCGTGGCCGTCAGGACGAGCGCGTCGAAGCCCTGCGACATCGCGCCGGCCAGCCAGCTCACGCCGTAACGCGAGATGATCACCGTCGAGATGCCGTCAATCTCGGCATCGCTCTCGAACAGCAGCACGCGGCTGCCGCTGGAGCGGGAATAATTGTCAAATTGTAAATTGTCCAATCGTCCAATCCTTCTGGCCATGTCTTCGTAAACCGAACTGCCGAGGATGAGCACCGCCGAGTCCTGCGCCGCGTTCTCCGCGAGCCACTGGCGGTACATCCGTTCCGCCTCCGTCTCGTCCTTAGGCAGCAGCAGGCGCAACCGCGTCCCCGTCTCGCCCGCAAAGGCAAAGACGCCCTCCGCCGCCGCGTCGTTGTAGCCGTTGTCGCCCAGCCCGTTGGGTGTCGCCATCAGCGTCACCGTGGCCAGCCTCGCCGCGCCTTCCTCCCGTCCCGTCGCGTCATCATCGTCGCTGCTGCATGCCGACAACGCCAGCACGCAGCACACCGGAACGACGTAATACCATAGTTTCTTCATATCTGTCATTTTACGTTTACTCATTCATTCCACTGAGACAAACGGCACCGCCGCGACTCCTTGCGGAAGTCGCGGCGGCGGATATTTCTTAAAAAGGGCTATTGCTTTTTCCCTTTCTTCTTTTTCCCTAAATACCATTCGGCAAATGCCTTCCTCGATATGTCGAGGTCACGCAAGTTGTTGCGAACGATAAACTCTGGTATCGGATCAATATGCGTCTGAAAAATAATGGGGCGCCTGATGCCCTGCTTCTCCCATTTTTCATGGCCCTCATTGCCATTGTCCACACGGACACATCCCGCATATTCAAGGAAATCCTCAAATTCAGCAATCGAAATGTTGCTCAGTCTGACAGTGTTCATGCGTAGGCTGCTTTCAGGTCAGTGATGTTGCGTATCATTCTGTACTCCGGCTTCTTGAACACGTTGCGCAATTGCGTGCGTCGAAGCAAAGTGCCAATCTCCGGTCCCTTCGCCTTACGCAATCTCACTTCCCATCCATGACGCTTCAAATCCTTGTCCAGCGTATCGTGCTCCATTTGGAACTTCACATACTCCTTTAGGGCATATTCAAAATCAAGACGGGCGGCCTCCTCCGTGCGGTCATAGCCAGAAAGATCGAGCGAGGGGCAGTAGGCCACAAAGACATCGTTCTCCTTGAACACATACACCGAGACCGACACTTCCATCGTTCCCTTCGTTTTGCTGAATATAATGCTGTCAATCATATTATGGTTCTTTAGTGATACTCACTTTCGCGTGCAAAGATACACATTTTCTTTGAAATGAGCCGCAGATTCGCCAATTATTTGGGGAAAATCATGTCCGGTGAGAGCATTTCCCCCAGAATTATCCGTTTTGTCTCAGTAAGTTAAAGAGCGTATATTTTTAGAGCTGAGGGCAGGACAGCGTGCCTGCCCCCAGCATTGTGGTCAAGGATGGATGATTAGAAGAGTTTTTGTACGAGGCGTATGGGGAAGCGACTCTTATCAGTCCACTCAATTTGTTCGGCAGGGTCGAATAGTCCATTCTTCAAAATCGTGCACACACTCTCATATTGCCCCTTGGAATTTATGCAACCATAATAGCCTGCTTTGCCCTGGTTCTGGAATGTATTACCCCAATAACCGCCGCTGAAGGTTTCGTGGAAGCCCAGCATGCCGCCCATATTGTCGGGGAAGAAGGCCTTTGCAGCACTGATGTGTGTCACTCCTTTGGCTTCAAGGAGTCCTTTGATGTCTTGGAAATCGCTTTTTGATGTCACGTGCCATCCGCTTGGGGCGAAATCCTGTCTGCTGGCCTCCCCATGTGAGTAGAAAGCCGTTTTGTCGTTATTATACACGCAAGTGATGCTTTGACCATTGTTGTACATGTTGGACTGGAAGCTCTTTCTCATCCACAATTGGTTGAATATCTTCACCACGGGATAATCTATTGTCCCCCAGTACCCCATCGCACTGACTTTATGTTCACGCAGTGTGCCCTGTTTGATTTCGATGTCCTCGGCAGGAGTGACGGTGATAGATGAGCCACGCAGGTAAAGCTTGGTGGCACTGCCAAAGCCAGTAGAGTCGGGAATTGCACTGACGTTGGTGTTGGTGCCGTTCCATGCCACGCGGGCGGGATAGTGGTCGGCATCGCCGATGAAGAAGCCCATGTTGTAACGCACCGAGGAGCCGATAACGGGATAGACAATCGTGACGCGCTTATTCATGTCGATGACGGGGATGTACTCGCTGCACACAATGCCCACCTGCTGACCGCCGAGCATAATGTCTTTGACGAGAGAGTTGTCGATGTTGGAGTCACTAAACGTAGGCACGTCGAAGGCGGTGACGGTTCCATTGTCGTAGGTAGAGTTGTCTTCATAGGTCTTGGCTACTTCTTCTATTTCTTTACCATTCATGAAGTTGTACAAATCTTCGTAACGCTTGGGGTATTTTGTCTTGTCCACCAGTTCGTAGAGGGGCAGCATCGAATTGTCGTCGAATCCCATCAATGCCAGGTTCGTGTCGCTCACTGAGTTGAACCAGGCTAAGTAGTTCGCCTCGGTGAAGCCGTCCTTTGCTACCAAAGCCTTAGCCTTTGTTGCGTCGCCACCCATTGCTTCGACAGTAATCTTCATGCTATTCTTGTTCTTGTTGTACGACTTGTGGAAATCATCGTTCGCGCTGCCATCAGCCTTGGCAAAGACACCCTCATAGCTGGCCTTGGCAAAGACATTCAGGTCGTAGCTCTCCTTGATGTCGCTGATATCGACGTCAAGCGACTGGCGTACACGACCGCCCAACTTGGCCCTCATGACGACGTGGGTGCCGTATGCGCGAATCAGGGCGCTGAAGCCATCTTTGGTCGAGGGATAGTTTGCGTTCAGTCCGTTGATGGCCTTGTAGGCCTTCTCGGTCATGTATTCCTCGGTGCGCAGGTCCTCAATGGGCAGGTCGAACGAGGCGGTGGTCAGCGTGGCCTCCAAGTAATTGATGGCGTACTCGTGGGTGCTGTTGTCGGTATAGTTCATGTCGAACGATGCTTTTGCCTCAGCCTTGAACTTGCCAACGCCGCCGCTGCCGCCGGCCTTCACGGTCAGTTTGTTGCTCAGTTCACTGATGCTGTTGCCGGTCACGGTGCTCAATGTAGCGCGCATTTCCAGTCCGTCGGTAACCTCTATCTCTTCCTCTATCAATTGACCTGTCTTGAATATCTGTGCTTTCAGGCAAGACTTGTTGGCCAAGAGTCCCATCATGGTGTTATAGCCATAGCCTACTGCATAGATCTTGTTCGACGTACCGAGAACGTCGGCGTTCTCGTCATATTCGCCCAGCCACTTCTGCTCGACGGCGAGCGTCTTGTTCTGTCCCTCGTGGCCGGGGAAAACGATGGTGACGTTGCCCTTCAGGCGCTGCTCCTCTTCGTTGTCTTCCACATAGACCTTGACGGTGGCGTTGCCCTTGCCCTCGGTAGGCTTCACGGTGATGAAGTGGGAGCTTTCCACGCGCCACTCGCCATCGCTCTTGATGTCGAGGGTGAAGTTGTTAGACCAGGCATCGACCACCATAGCGTTGCCGGTAGCCTCAGCGGGCAGCGTCACGTCGGCGAGGTAATTGTCGTCGTCCGAGCAGGCAGTGAAGGCCACTGCCACGATGACCATAGCCATCAGATAGAAAATCTTTCGCATAATTTCTTTGGTTTAAATTGTTATTGAATAGGATTACTGGTCGCTGAATTGTCGCTTCCACTGGCCCCAGCGGGTCTGGTAGGCGGTGGCGTGGTTCTGCTGGATGTAGTCGTAGAAGAGGGCTATCATCTGGGCCTTCTCGGCACACAGCTCGGCCTTCACGGGGTCTTCGCCGGGCGCGGAGCCGTTGTAGAGCAGGTAGTTGCCGCCGAGCAGGCACTGGCGGTAGGCGATGTCCTTGAGCGGCAGGCCCGGGTTGCGCATCATGTCGTAGAAAATCATGTACTGCGTGGTGCGTCCGGCTCCGGCCTGGCAGTGGAAGTGCAGCCAGGCGTTGGCGGGCAGCGTCTGAACGAAGGCGACGAAGGCCTCCAGCTCGCTGTCGCCGGGGAAGGCGCGGTCGGGCACGGTGAAGCGGGCATAGCCCAGTCCGCGCTCGGTGCAGGCCTCCTCCTCAGTCTGTGCGCTGACGACCTCGACGGCGGTGCGGCCGCTCTCAGTGGGCAGGTAGTTGTCGGTCTTGCTTAGCGAGTAGATGTCGATGGTCTGGCCGAGCGTGGCGTGGATGTCGGCGGCCTCGTCGGCTATGATCTGCGCGTGCGTCTTGCCCACGTTGCCCCAGTTGTTGGCTCCGTAGCGCGAGACGTGCTGGCCGTTGATGAGGCCGTGGCTCTCGCCGCGTACATCTATAATATATATAGGGCCGTCGGTGAGCTTGCGGATTTCGGTCTTCACCCAGTCCATCTCCTTGGCCGAGAGGTCGCTGCTGCCGGAGATGTCGAGACTGCGCAGGCCCTGGGTCGAGGGCGTGTAGTCGGGGTCGGGGAAGAGCACCGACTCCTCGTTGGGCGTGAGCTCGCCCTGGCAGGTGCGCCAGTTCTTCGGCTCCTGAGCCTTGTCCTTGCGCTCCAGACGCCAGCAGTAGGCGGCATACGTCGCACGCTGCTCCGCGCTCATGTTGTCGCGGGCGTCGGCATAGTGCAGATACTTATAGATGGGCTTCGTCTCGCCGCCGGCGGGATTGTCGTCGTTGGTACAGGCGGTCAGCACTGCCGCCATCGTCATTGTCAGCGTTATGGCCGCTGCCGCCATCGAAACTTTCTCATATATCAGACTTCGAGTTTGATGGACATGATTTTCACTTCATCCTTGAAGATGCTCAGGTAGTCCGCGAGCTTGCTCTTGGAAACGGCGAACGAGGCATCCGACGTGGAGACCTTGGCGGGGGTGTACATGGTGGGCGGCTCCTTCTTGCCGTCGCTGTAGATGACCGTGACGCCCTGCAGGGCAAGGGTCGGCACGCAGGTCACGCCCTGGTCGTACTTCTCGTAGGGCAGGCCCTCCACGTCGAGGCTCGCCGGCTTGGTGAGATAGAGCTTGAGATAGCCGTCGAGGCTCCTTTTGTAGGTGACGGTCTTGCTCCATTGCCCGCCGGTGACCACCTCGCGCTGCTCCTGTCCGTTCTCGTCGACGTAGCCCACCTCAATCTTGTCGAAGAGCAAGAAGAGGTTGCCGCAGGTCGCCGAGGCCGAGAGCGAATAGACCGTCTGGGGGATGTTCAGGCTGTAGTCCACCTGGTAGCCCACAATCTTGCGCTCGGCAGGAGCGTCGTTGTTGTCATCGTCGCCGCCGCAGGCGGTGAACACGGTTGTTGTCATTGCGCAGCAAAGGACGGCTGCGAGCGTCATCATGAATTTTTTCATTTTCATATCAGTTTTGTTATACATTAATATATTGTCAAAAGTAGGCAATGGTGAGGCGTTGGTGCCGCTCGTCACGGCTCTTGGCAGTAGCCAGACGGTCGGTTGAGGGGTCATAATACTGAAGCATTCGCTTCAGACCAAGGATCAGGGACTTTGTGTTGCTCACCCAGAAAGTGCTTTCGGGATAGAAGAACATACCATTGTCTATTAGCTGTTGCTGTATGTCCATGTCAGAGCGGACGATATCCAAAACTTCCTTCAGCTCGTTCACCGTAGGGAACGGGTAACTGTAGTAATGCTTGCCCACGAACAGTTCTTCACGGTCGTCCTTTCAGAATGGTTTCCTGCCCATCAGCTTGATGCGCTCCCGTCGGACCTTGCCAAGTCCCTTTACCAAAATGCCACGCTGCCCCTTACTGGCCTCGCGAATGCAGACGTATTGCGAGCACTGAAAGTTTGAATACAACTTCGTTCCGCACTTTTTCAACAGCGTCGTATCCCGCTCAAGGGTGACAAGTTCACCGACGCTCCAGTCATTGTTTGTCATTTTTGTATTCATTTTGATTTTGATGTGTCATAATTGGTCTTGCATCTCCCTCAGTTGTTCGTTCTCTTCCTGAAGCCTTTCGATTTCGTCCTTCAGCTTCAGGTTCTCGCGGATGAAGGCGGAGAAGTTCACCAGCAGTTCCTGGTTGCGCCAGTGGTAGTAGAAGAGCACAACGACCAGTGCCACGATGGCCAGCGCCACGACGGTGGAAATGATGATTGCAATGATGACGGTTGTATCCATGATTCTTTACGTTTACTGGGCGCAAAGATACGACGAGTTGCGGAATACCTTGTCAGCATTCCGCAACTCTTTGTCAGCATTCCGCAAAACTTAATAAAACCGCCTATTTCGAGAATCTGGGCGACAGGCTGCGGTATGTATCGTAACCGCCCGTGTCGGAGGGATAGATAATGGTGTCGATGAAATACAAATGGTCATCGCTACCGACCAGCACATTGCCATCGACGGCATCGAAAATGTCGTGCTGACCGTTTGTGTAGTATTCGCCATTGTCTTCGGGATGGAAGCCGAGGCGCAGGAACTCGTCGTGAATCTCCTGCTTGGTGGCGAGGCGGGCATCCCGCACAAATTGCTGCACTAACACGCCGCAGACTTTGCCGTCACTATTCTCGGCAAAGCCAATCATACGATAAGGACACGCATCAAAGTATTTGTTGTGTGCCTTGATACGCTCGAAAAAGGGAGTGAGGTTATCATCAGAATAACGGAAATCATTGAGCTTGATGATTTCCGTGCCGTCGGGCGAGAGATAGGTCTCGTTCTCGGAACCACGGTCGAAGAAGTCGCCGAACTGGCTGCGGTCGCTGAACCAACAGCCCTGCTCCTGTGCCCATTTCTTGAGCCTTACCAGTTGGACTGTCTTGCAAGCCGTTGTTCCCGCAAGAGCCTCAATCTCCTCAAGGACTCTGCGCGCGAAAGCGGATGCGCTTTCCAGTATGCCATTGTCGCCTTCATTTCGGCGTTCACTTTCTTGTGGTAGTCGTTCAATTTGATCTCCATTGCTCATTATCTAATAACGTTATCGAGTGCAAAGATAGAATAAAAAAACGAGAATTCCAAATTTTACCATTATTTATTATTCCTTGGCCGCTCGTCTATACTCCGACGGTGTCATCTTGTAGCGCTCACGGAATCGCTCGTTGAAGGATGTGCGGTTGGCGAAGCCACTCATCTCGGCGATGAGGGCGATGGGTTCGTCGGTGTCAGTGAGCAGTCGGGCAGCGTGGTCCACACGGTAACTGTTGATGAAAGCCTTGGTGCTCTGGCTGTCTGAGCACTCGCGGATGGCCTCATCGACGTAACGATGGTTGGTGCCGAGCATCGAGGCGAGCGTGTCGCGGTTAAGTTCCGCATCGGTATAGGGCTTGTCTTTCTTCATCAGTTCGACAAGGCGCAGGAAAAGTTGCTCTTCTGGGGTGCGCTCTTGTAAGGGCTGTCGGGCGATGCGCTGAATGTCGCGCACCTCGCGGCACTGCTCACGCTGAATCAACTCAAAGAGTTCGCGGTTCTTGATGAGCATGCGGCGGTGGGCAATGGCCAGTCGCCACAGGGCAACGAGGATGATGAGCATGATGGCGACGAGCGAGAAGGCGAGGATGCGATAAATGGTGGTCTTGGCCTCTTCGTCCTTCAGTTGCAGTTCCTTCTCCTGTGTCTTCATCTGCTGGGCGAGTTCAAGCGTCTCGGCCTGACGCTCACGCTGCACGAGGCTGTCGGTGATAACCTGATAGCGGGTCTGTGCCTGATAGGCCTCACGGTAGCGGCCGGTATTGTTCAGCCCCATCGCATAGATATACAGCAAATCGGCGTATGTCGCGGAAATGGTATCCAGTTTCTCCCGATAGTACGGCTCCAAGCGGTCGTAGATCTGCTGGATGCGCCCAGCGTTGCCCGCCAAGGCATAGTAGTTCAGCATATCCTTCTGGTTGTTGGGCTGCTGTGCGGCCTGCGTCTGCTCGAAAGCCTCTGCCGAGCGACGTGCGCCCTCCTTGTCGCCCGCCATCTGTTGGTAGTAGGCCAGGACGGGATAGGTGTAGGCCCGTTGCTGGTCGGCCCATCCGGCAGGGTAAGTCGTGTATTCCTTGTCAACGCGGTCGATGACCAGCAACTTTTCTTGCAGCAGGGGGATGGCTGCGGCGTAGTTCTCCTGTCCAGCCAGAACACGTGCCGCGTTGCCAAGGTTGGATGAGAGTGTCGGCAGTGGCTGGATGCTGTCACGTGCGGCCTGGCGGTAGGTGTCCAACGAGCGGTTCATGTATTCAATGCCGCTGCCCTGCTGCAGACGCTCCATCACCTTGCCTGCCTCGAGATAGAAGTAGGCCTCTTGCAGGAAGTCGCCAGCATGGTGAGCCATCTCTGCGCCATTCATGGCATAGCGCACGGCATCCTGATAAGTGTCAGGCGTTTGGGTGCAGATGCTGGTCAGCAGTTGGAGCGTCTTCTGCTTCTGAAGGCTGTCGGCCACGGGATTCCGGTTGTCGAGCACCAGCAGGCACAACTCGCGGGCCTTGTCCAAATCCTCCATGGAAGAGGAGTTGTAGTAAACCTGCGCCCGCATCCAGTTGGCGTGGTTCACGTCGGCCAGTCCCCGCATCTCAGCAGTGTCAATCAGTCCGAGGGCGTGCTCCGACTCCTCAATCATCGACTGTTTGATGTTCTCCCACGTATAGATGCTGTCGGCCTCGGAGTTCGTGCCGCTTCCGTTTCCGCCTGTGCAGCCCGTCATCAAGGCCAGCACAGCTAATAGCGTAATTACAATAATATTTCTGGGGGTTCTCTGTGGCATGTACTTCGTAATTCTTGTTGAAATTTGCTGCAAAGATACGGTTTTTCTTCGTAATTCCGCTCACTCGCCCCACCTTTTTATTATATTAAGGCAAAGCGGGCGAAGATGCGCCGTTTTGTCATCTTCGCTCGCAGCGCTCGGCTATGCCGCTTTGCTTGCTAAGAACTCCCGCAGCGTCACGAGGTCTAATCTGTTGTCATTGAAAATCCTGAGTAAGCGAGTGCAGACGAAAGCTTGCTTTCAGTCTGCCGAGCGAGAAGGATTTATCTTATCTCTGTTCCATTGTCCTATGGATTTCAAGGCGTCATTGCCACAGCGGTTCGTTCTCCCATCCACGGGGGAAGCCCATTGCATTAGTGTCAATGGATGGGTAAGCGGACAGCAGGGCATCAATCTTGGCCTTCATGTCGTTGTTCGGCGAAATGATGTTCAGGAAATACTTGATGATGCAGAGACTGAAATAGGCCTTTTTCTGATTGACAGGGATTGTAATCCAAGGACGGGACATGCGCCGTTGCGTCAAAACCCTCAGAGCAAATGTACGGTTCCAAACGCGGGCATGATGACCGCAATTGTTTCTGGCTACAGTGATAATCGTCATCCATGAGTTAAAGACTGGCACACCCAAGGAAAACTCTTGTGCAATCTTCTTTCGGATTTGATTACTCTTGATATTGTCGTATATCTTAGTCAAAACGCCTAAGGGAAGAATCTCGGCCAACATCCATGAAGGCGGGTACGGGTCTGAATAAGCGTTGCGGAAATGCTCAATGAAATCCTCACGCGATTTTGCAAGTTCAGCATCTATAAGCTGTTTCGTCTTGGCAAAAATGCTGGCATCGTAGAAACATGACGGGTCGGTCATCCAAAAGGGATTACCTGTCTCACGACTCGTTATATTGACGATGGCACTACGGACAGCTATCTCAATTTTCTCAATCTCATTGAACATCAACAGCCGCAGATGTCTGTCGAAACGGTACATATCCAACGCCTGATTGAACGTGGCATCGGGCTTGAAAACATGATTCTCTTTCGGTGTGGTCAGAAGGGGATAAAGATAAGCGCTGAATCTGTAATATCCGATGTGGCGGAGATAGTTTTCCGTTCGTGTCGCATTCTCAATGAGAAGTCCACGAGATTGCAACAGCGTTACCAGTTGTGCTGGCGATGAATATGTTTTTGAATATCGTGCCATAATAAAATAAAACGACCCGCCGATTTAAGCATTGTGAAGAGGCTTGGCGGGTTCTCGTGGTGCAAAGATAGTGCTTTTATTTGGAACAACCAAATGTTTTTAGGGGAAATTTTATTATCAGGGGGAAAAGCATAGTTTTTTGTGCACTCGCCCCCACCTTTTTATTATATATTAAGTGAAACAGTAATAATTCAGTAATAATTATTTTCGGCTACGGGGTAAAATAGGGCTAACTTTGCAGACGCGATTTCAAAACGTAATATCTGATGAAACGACTCGCCATCTTATTATATTTAGTCCTCATCCAGACCATCTGCCACGGCCAGGAGGAGCACGGTACCCTCGGAGCGTGGAAGTGGACGGGCAAACCCGTTGACAAGGAGGTCGTGTTGAAAGATGTGATTGTCAAGGCTCCCGACATTATACAGAAAAGCGACACACTGGTATATTCCATGAGTAAGTGGGCGCAAAAGCAAGACCGCAACATGGCCGACGTGCTACGTCGCTTGCCGGGTGTGGAGGTGGCCGAGGACGGAGGCATCAAATACAACGGCGAGCCTATCAACAAGTTCTATATCGACGGCTCTGACTTCGTGAACGACCGCTACGGCGTGGCCACCAACAACATTTCCCCTGACGATGTGGCCAGCGTGGAGATTATGGAGAACCATCAGCCCATAAAGGTGCTTGAAGGACTGGAGTTCTCACAACAAGCAGGACTGAACATCAAACTTAAAGAAGCTGCCCGTGCCCGCTGGATTGGCATTCTGAATGGCGGCATAGGTGCCGAGCCTCTGCTCTACGACGCATCCGTGTTTGCCATGCGCATTGCCAAGAAATGGCAGAACATGGAAACACTGCGACTGAACGACACGGGATGGAATCCCAACAGCCAGAGCCAGCGGCATACTGATTACACCTCCCTCAGCAGTGGCTATAATGACAATCCGTGGCCTGACTATATCGCTATCGGCACCACCTCTGCGCCGCTCGACGCGCTCGGCTCTGCCGCTTCGCTTGTCGAAGAACTGCGCACCCGCGACAATCTTTCGTTTCTGGCACAGTCGAGCAATGCTCGCCATGTGGCCGATGGTGTTGATGTCAAACTGAATGCCACCTATCAAGCTGACCGCTTGGATTTCACCAATTCCTGCACCACTCGCTATTTCGACAAGAACATCCCCTCGTTCTTAGAGCAGAACACTATGCGCAGCCGCGAACACCAACTAAACGGCGAATGGTCGCTGCAACTGAACCGGCGCAATAACTACCTGAAGGACAATCTCAGCGTGGATGCCCAGTGGAATCATGCTACGTCTGCCGTCAGCGGTACGCAAACGTTGCGGCAACAGTCCGACCTCCCATCCCTTGACATCACCAACGATTTGCAACTAGTTCGCCGCCTCGACAGCCATCTGCTGACTATCTCGTCGTACAACCGTTACACACATCGGCCCCATTCGCTTACTGCCGGCAGTGTTCTGCAAGACCTCACCACCGACGACTTCCGTTCTATTACTGAAGCCCGCTATGGCTGGCTTCTGCGTCGTTGGTCTTTCTACGCCCGTGGCGGCATCGACCTCAATCTGCATCGTTTCCAAAGTACTCTCAGTGGTCTCATGCTGCCCGACTATCCTTTGAAGGGCCGTCGAAACTTCACCATCCTCAAAACTTACGCCTCACCCGAAGCCCGCTATCAACACCGCCGCTGGTGGATTACACTCTCACTGCCCATTGGCTACTATTATTATCATGTGACAGACCGACTGGCCGAAACCTCCACGGGAAAGCACGTTATGACCATCTCGCCAATGGTCTATGTTCGCCACCAACTCACGGCCAAGACTGACATTACCGCTTATCTCAACTACAGCCTCCAGCCTGTCGCACCAAGCAGTTACACGCAAACCGTTGTCATGTCCGACTTCAGAAACCTCACTTTTCAGACACCATCCGCAGAAAGCATACGGCAACGCTCAGCTTTCATCAGACTGCGTTACCGAAACCCCATCACCTCGCTCTTTGCCAATCTCTCAGCCAAATACGAACAGGACTATCAGCCCCTGATGCAAAACCAGCTGTTCATCGGCGACCGCATTCTCACCGAGTTTGTCGCTTGTGGACACAACATTTCCATCACTCAACTCAATGGTGGCATCAGCAAAGGTCTTTGGTCAGCCAGAGTCACCATAGGCATTGATGCGTCACTTGGGAATTCCCGTGCCAGGATAATGCGTCAGAACGTGGAACAACCCTACACCTCCACCTTCATCACCCTTGCGCCTAAGTTCACTGGCAAATTCACTCGCTGGCTCTCCACCGACTACCGCATGACTTACACAAAGAATCAATACGAGGTCGATGCAGTATCCAGCCATTACAGCAGTTTACGGCAAAACCTTTCTGTCACGCTCCTACCTACCGACCAGTGGCATATTGTTTTCGGCGCAGAGCATTACTACACACGCTTCTCCACCGACCAGACCGCCAGCATCACTTTCCTCGATGCCTCTGTCCGCTGGCTCCTTTCCAAACGCATTGACCTCGCTCTTGCAGCAACCAATCTCCTTGACGAAACAGACTATCGCTACACTTCCTTTGGTTCCCTCTCAGAATCCTTCTATTCCTTCAACATACGGCCAAGAAATATCATCATCAAAATGCAAATCAAAATATAATAACGAAAATGAAAACAATGAAGATTTGGAGAATCGCCTTTGCGATGCTTGCAGCCTTCTCCCTCACCTCCTGCAGCAGCGACGATGACAACGAAGACAAAGTGGAACAGGTGACGGTTTATGTGTCTGCAGAAACTGGAGTTTACTATGACATGTGGCTCGATCCAGAAAAAGAAAACCCAATTGAAGGGATGCAGATTTGGGAGAATGAGACCCAAATTTGGCAGATTGTCAGTTTCTATACAATAAAGGGCTTTACTTATGAGCGTGGTAATGAGTACGAACTATTGGTGAAGAAGACAACCCTTGCCACCCCGCCACATGTCAGATACGAACTAATCCGTATCGTCTCGCAGAGAAAGGTCGAATAAGAAACACGTTGTTTCTATGATATGTCCGTCCCGTTTGACTTACGACTGCGGGCTATACCATATGGTTTACATATAACTCTTACATAGCTTCATCGTGATAAAATGACAGGGTTATTGGATCCAGTGGAAATACACATAGAAAGCAATCTCCATTGCAATCGTTATGATTGACAGGAGGAATAATGAGCCTACAACGTAAAACAATTTCGTAGAAATCCATACGCCCTCGTTATTCTTCACAATGTCAGTGAGTCGTTGGCTTTGCTTCTGCCAAATCGTTTCTTGCTGTTGGTTATGATCTGCAAGTTTCTGTTCCTCTTGCCCCAGCCATTGGGCATGCATGTCATGGAGTTGTTTCATGCTCTCATCATCAAGTCTTGCCTTGATGGTAGTGTTCTCTGCCTTGACAATGGCTGCACAGATTCTTGTGAGGATGTTATCCGCACTTAGGGCTGCAGCGTTAATGCCTTTCTGAATCTTGACATTATTGTCGTTGGCTTCCCTGGTAGCATCAAGCGTTTTCCGCGCTAAGGAATGCGCTTCCTTGGTCTGCTCCAATGTTGCATCGAAGCGGTTCTGCTCTTCCTTCTTTTCCTCATCTTCCTTGATGGCAGACATGAGGTCATTGTATTTTTCCTTTTGTGACATATTACTGGTATTATTTGTGTTGATAATCTGTTCGTGTTACTTTCCTCGTTTCCACTTCCTTGCCATTGGCTTGCATAGCCAGTTGGCCATCTTGGCACAACGTCTGGCCCATTCCAGTTCATCCTCGTCCTTGTCTTTGCCCCAGCCTGTACCAGTGCCACCGCCTCCACCAAAGGATTCGGACATGGCAGTAGCAGCATCAACATAGTTCAGGAAGAGCAGCATGGCAACTTTCAGAATGTCCTCATGTGTAGCTTCGCTGTTTTCTGGAACCACGATATTGGTGTCAAGTTCCTTATAAACTCTTTCAGGGATGCTGAGTTGTTTCTGCTCGCCATCAATGAGGAAAACTTGTTTGTAATCAGTTGATGTTGCGGTAGGCTTAGTTTGTGATGATGAAGTCCGTATTGTTGACATACTTTCTGTGGCTGGTCTCTTGCTGTCCAAGAGTTTGGGTGCTTGTACAGCCATCGGCTTCTGCATTGGATGCAGACTTCGCCATGTGGCTTCTATCTGCGACGGCATCAGTTTTCTGCCTGTTCCGAGTTCCGAGGACTTATAAGAGGAGTTGCCCATCTTGATGGAATAGCCCCTAACTGCGTTCTCCTTGTCACGCTGTAACTTGACCTTATAACCTCGTTGTCTTAGATGAGTCTCATAACTCTGCCAAGAGAAGACTGGCATCTGTCTCAGTATGTCATAGCAGTCATCGGTTATCTGTCTCAGATGTTCCTCCCGTATCTCCATCGGGTCTTTCCAGCCGTGGCGAAGATTGATGGCTTGGGCAGCCGCCACAGCGCGTTCGCCGATGAAATGACAGTCATTGATGTTGCCGTCCTTGTTGATGCGGTTCACCACCAGATGCAGGTGGGGAATCCCTGACTTGGCATCATAATGGAGGGCCGCGAAGTACTGCGAGTTCTTGATGTTTGTTCTGGCAAGGTTCTTGTGTTTCCCGTCTGGTGTCTTGGTCACCTGGTCAAGTTCATTGACAAACTCTTCCGTGAAGTGTCGCCAGTCATCAAGTGTCCATCCATCGCTCTCGTTCATGGATGGGGAAACCTCGATGCGTATGGACGTCTTGTCAATGGGCTTCCGTGCGAACTTCTGCTTGAATCGGTTCATGTGAAGCACCATCTCGTCCCACATGCCCATCGGGGGCAAATCCTCTGTCAGGAGGTTCACTTTCACGATGTCGGCACGGAAGTCTTTCGTTGCATAATTGGTCATGGCCTGACCATGCTCTATTGGTCTTGCTGTTGCTACCATAGTTATCCTGTTTAATTCGTTATCCCATGAATTTCTCTCTAATCACATCCCATTGCCGGATAAGGTAGTTGATACCCTCTATCCATGCTTCCATGAAACGCTCGTTTTTGAAGTAACGCTTCCTCACCTCCTGCGGTAGTCCGTGAAGGGCATTGCGGATTCCGACAAGTTCCGACCTTGCGGCGGACAGGCTTTTCAATGCTTCCTCCTGTCCGTCAGTCATCAACTGTTTTGGCAGGTGCCCAAGGACGGTGTTATGGACATATAGACTCTTGGGCATACCGCATTTGGCAGCATTGGCTACAATCTGTTTGTATTCTTCTTCCGTGAAGCGGACATCGATGTGGTGTCCTTTGTTCTGCCTCTTTTCTG
>Ga0326511_10001281_pt1 | contig 21099 bp, 18 predicted proteins | sample 0_2496_0518_D_FD_203701 | JGI IMG/M metagenome (GOLD analysis project Ga0326511, IMG submission 203701) | Bovine rumen microbial communities from UC Davis, California, United States - 0_2496_0518 | ecosystem: Host-associated > Mammals > Digestive system > Stomach > Rumen | place: USA... | reverse complement strand
AAAACTTAACAATACCTCTTATAGTGGACTCTCTTTTTATAAGTCCACCTACAATGAGATAACCTGAAATAATAAAAAAGATATCAACTCCTAAAAAACCCCCCGAAAAAAGAGTATTAGCAGTGATTTTTGCTTGATTATGTAAATCATAAAAATGATAGAAAACAATGCTGATAATCGCTATGGCTTTTAAAATATCGAGATCATTTCGTCTTGTTGATGATTGGTTTTTAGTTAAAAGATCTAAATTATTGTACATATATTTTTGCTTTATCCCTTAATTTCCAGAAATCCGAAAATACCAACTAATTTTTAAGCCCTATTCTGAAGCATCTAGTCCGTTGAACTTTACCTATACTTCCTATAGGTCGACCTCTTGTTCTTTTGTATTCAGCATCTTTAAGAATTGTTTTCTTATTATTTTAACCTGCAGGACAACCTCGTTTTTACGAACGATTGTATCCTGTTGCAAATATAATTCACCCTTTGATCTACATGGATTTTTTTTGCTACGATATTGTTTTTTGTCTTCAGTATTTAGCCTGTACTCGCTGTTAACTGAAGGTTTACGTTTGATATTAATCTTCTTGGCAATTCTGTCAAATTCAGAGCTCTCAACTCCAAAAGTGGACACTAATTCCATCTGGCGTTTAGTTTCATCCTTCGGGGGATTTTAGGCACTAAATGCTAAATTCAAGAATTCTCTGTTTTAACAATTACAAAAAAAATGACTTAAAAGGAATCTTCCAAAAAATCGCATTTTGCTCTTTAAAAATCTGTGCGTGAAAATAGCCTATTTATCAGCCTTGATGATTTTTGTGATCAGAATTTTTCTGTCTCTTTTTAGGGAAATTTTCACAAAGAACTGTGAATTTTAGGGCGAATTTGAATATTTATTAAATTATCTGTTTGATCTTAAAAGAATTAATTATAAAAATCGGGGATTTCGCTTAAACTTTAATACAATAGCAAAGGAAATCCGCATGAGCACATTTTTATCTATATACGCTGATAAGTCAATCACTATCTTAAATTCTATTCATGAAGTACTAAGTCAGGAACATCTACTTGAAGTTGCACGTGAAACTAAATTCACCATCTGGCAAAGAAACTTTTTATTGCAGTATATACACTGATTGCCACTGCATACTGTATGTCCTCAAAAAAAAAGAGAGAATTCAGACTCATCCGTTTTCTATGAAGTATAACGAGGATTGGGCTCTAATCTTGCTCCTAAAAAGATCTACGATGGGCTTTGTAAATAAGAGGCTAAGGAGTTTTTTAAGAGAATTACCACAGAGCTACTTCATGTTGTTTCAAATATTGTTGGTGAGAACAGATAAAAGGTGCTTTGCCTACTGACATTCATGAGTTACAAAGGCGTCTCAAAGTTAATGATCTTATCCTCTTTGACGGTGTGGAAGTTGCTCTCTTTCCTTTATGTGCTGCTAATTTTGACTGTAAAGGCAAACTCAACATGGCCGGCACTATTATCAAAGCCTAAAGGCCAAACGGTAAAAAGACTACAAAAAATATTGGCAAAACGATTATGGCATCTCTAGTTAAAACATATTGTGGACTTAAAGCGATACTCAAAAGGGAAATAGCCATGACTTCCTTATCTATGTTGAAGATTCAGTACTACGGTTATTTCTTCAAGGACCGTCTAATTAGACTATCTAGAAATCAAACAATCCGAACACAGATTTTTAAAGAGCTGTTGGATTTCATGGAATCCAACTGTAAAAAGATAAACTCCAGTAAGAGAGACCAAAAGCAGCTTGTGAACTTGCCTACATTTATGGCTCATATCTTTAAGATCAAAAATTGTTTTTCTTCTTAACGTAATGGGCATGAAAAAACATCTCCCACACATTTAATTGAAGTATTTATTAAACCTTACAAAACTTAATTCCATAGGTTCTTCGACCATTATGTTAAAAATATGCAATATGCTGATCTTTTAAAAAGTGAGAAAATTTCACCGCTCTACGCTACTAATGCTAAGGGAAAAGCAGTTTATTTAGTACAATAAAATCGTCTTCAAATGGACGAGCATCGACAAATCTCTCTGCACCTTCCAGAATAAAATCAGGCTCTCCTGCTTTGGCTTTTTTAACTAAATCCAACAAGAAAGCATCATGTGTATCAACATTTCTCGTCATTAAAATAGCCTCTTTATATGCTAAAGTAACATATTGCCTAAAATCAGTCAGGAAAAACTGAGAATCACCAATTCCTATTACAGTTTTGTTGGAAAGAGGTGATGGATTTATGCAGTGCACGTATTCTTCATTTACAGTACATTTTAACTTTGAAGTTTGAGAAGTAAAATCCTCATTATGGAATGAATGATCTAAACCGGGAGCCGTTATTCCATGAGGAAGCAACATATCAAGATCGCCCATTCTTTCATTATTCCCCTCCTTCCATTTTAAACATTGCTCGGAATTGAAGTTAAGATTTAATGGTTTTGCCACTTCTGAGAATGCTAAACATGCGCCAAAAGATGTCCAATGGGAATCGTGATACCAAAAAACCTTACCATCCTTTTTGTGCTCGTCTAATATGCCAAGAGGATGAATAAAAGGGATCTGTTTACCTAATACCGTAAGGATTTCGCTGTAATCTTTAACATAGTTTTTTCTTAATATACGGTAATTTTCAGGGTAAACCTGACTTTTAGCAGGAGCCATAAGTAATACCACATTAGAATTAATGCTTAGTTTAGACAGAAAATCTTTAATAAAGGCTTTATCTAAAATGGTTTTAATGGGAGTCCTCTTAATAAGACCTGCTGCATAATATACAGTATTCTCATCTGCATCATCTTCATTTTTATAAAAAAGCATGTTGTTATAACCCAAAAAAACCATGTCAGACATAATATAAGGATTCACTTTATCCTTTACTGACTGAATCCTCATGAAATGCTCTCTAAAACCATATCTATCCGAAAGCCAAGTATCAAAATCCTTAGTAAAATTCTCATTTAATTTGTTATCAGCAGATATAAATGGTTTAAACTCAGCTAATTTACGTTTTTCTCTCGTGCTGATTTCAGAATTATCAAAATATAAAAACGGAATAACTACCGTAAAAAACATCATAACTATTAAAATCAGCTTGAAGTTATACTCTTTTGACTGTTTTGAAATAAATAAGAAACACCAGTAAAAGAGCAAAAACAGAATAATACCTATACTGAATAAATAAGGAAGAAATGCCTGATTTATTTTAAATCCCGTAGCTATTTTGTTCTTTGGAGTAAAATTAAGATATGCATTCGGAGCAAGGACTTTATATTTATTCTTGTCAATCTGCTCTAAACCATAAAGTTTTAGGGAACTTTCATCGAGATATTCATTATTTACTGCAATGTTATCAATGGTAAAAACATCATTTTTTTCTCCCACATACAAAGACAGACTGTGAAGTAAATCACTAGAATTAGTCTGAATATGAAAACGGTATTTTTTTCTGGATTCTGAAACATCTATCCGTTTTTTAAGGCTCTGATTACCGCTAGTTAAATGATCAGATATGACATAGGCCTCAATTTCTTCCTCTGTCGATATGTGTTGTTCAAAACTCAAATAGAATTTTACTTTAAATTCATAAAACTCAACAAGATTACTAATAATAAAGGATTTGAAAAACAAACCTACCGCCAAAGTGGCAAGCAGTGATAAAACACTAATCTTTAAATTTAACTTTGCGAAAATCATATCTATTTTTACTAAAACTTAAAACTTAAAATAAATAAACGGATTATAGGTGGCACCAACTATAAATGACAGTGAAATAAAAAATAAAATATAGATCCATGCATTAAACATTATATTCTGTATGATGTTTTTCTTGCACGTAATAAGTCCCTTGAAAAATGGACAGCATAGAATTATAGCAATAATAAACATGCCAATATGAAATACATCAAATTGAGAATAATTGGTACTATAAATAGAATTTTCCAAATTGAAATTTGCACCTAGCATATTTCTAAGATACTGCAGGGCATAAGCAAAATCAGGACTTCTGAAGAAAACAAAGCAGACAATTTCCACCAGTAAGGTGTATATATGAAAAAAGAAGTTAAGATATATCGGTCTGTTTTTTTCTCTATTCAGCCCGGTTAACAGTTCAAACATAATAAATATACCGTTTATCATGCCCCAGGCAATAAAATTCCAGCCGGCTCCATGCCATAAACCAGTTGCAAACCAGACCACGGCTAAAGACATTACGGTTAATAAATTACTGGCTTTCTTTTTTCCAAAACGTTTTGAAAACACACTGGATATCTTTGAGGAATACAAAAACCTTGATATAGGATAAAAAAGATAATCTCTAAACCATGTTCCCATTGAAATATGCCAGCGTCTCCAATACTCAGACACTGTTCTTGAGGTATATGGATAATTGAAATTCTCCTGGATTTTAAATCCAAAAATAGCACATAATCCAATGGCCATATCAGAGTAGCCGCTAAAATCAAAAAAGATTTGCAGGCTATAAGTAATAATTCCCAACCAGGACTGGCCAAAAGTCAAAGAATCAGCATTCTGAGAGAAAACCGCATCAGCAACTTCTCCCATGGAATTGGCAATAATAACTTTTTTGGCAAGTCCCATTACAAAACGACACAGTCCATAATAAACATTATCGATTGAATGTACTCTGTTATCGATTTGTTCATATATATCTCTGTATTTAACAATAGGTCCGGCTACCAATTGAGGGAAAAGAGAGATATATAATGCTAGTTTGTAAATATTCTTTTGTGCAGAACATTCACCTCGATATACATCAATAAGATAGGATATACCCTGAAAAGTATAAAAAGAAATTCCAATAGGTAAAACAATCTTTATAAATGAAAGGTTAGATGAAAAAAGAGCATTAATATTTTCAATAAAGAAATTAAGGTATTTGAAATAGCCGAGGATCATGAGATTGATAACAATCGCAGCCAGTATTGATAATTTTTTTTGAAATTCAGATACCGCCAAATCGCATCTTAGTGCAAAAATGTAACAAACCAGAATATTACACAGCATAACCAGCAAAAATTTAGGTTCTCCCCAAGCGTAAAAGATTATGCTTGCAAGTAACAATATAAAATTCTGTGCATTTCTACTTACTATGGAGTACACAATACACACAATAGGAAGGAATACACATATAAAAGTTAATGAAGAAAATAGCATCTGTTCCTCGTACCAACACTCAAGGATTCATTTAAAAATTATTTTACGTGATCCGTTCTGACTTTCTGTATTTCAACAATCTATTAAGATTAAGGGGAGTTCTGTAAATCACATTGATGCATAATAGATTGATCTATAAAGAAAAAAGAAGGCTTTTTTAGTATAATACATACCGACAAAAAACGAGATCCTTCTCACATATTATTATACCGCAAAAATGCTTATTTTTGACGTTTTGACTAAGAATTTAGCCTTCACTCGGTGATTAAACCAAAATGAAGCAATAAGTCTTTTCAAGATGTTACTTAGGATAAGATGAGCATTATCAGTAAAGAAGCCATATAAAACATAAAAAGAACACAGTAAGTTCTAACCAAATGTTTTTATGGTCAACATTCCTTACTGAGCTCTTTTAGACTTATTGACTTCTCACCATAGCAAAAAGCGGTGATCTTTACCACAAATCTGCTAAAGATTAACTAATCTTACTGGAAATAACCGTAACCATTTCACCGACATTTTTTAAAGAGACGATATCTTTCATAGCAAGTTTAATCCCAAAGGCTTTTTCAATTGCCACAATAAGATTTATATGTTCAAGTGAATCCCAATCTTCAATATCATCGGCAGTTGTATTGTCATTAACCACAATACTGTCATCATCAAATACATCACGAAATACTACATTAAGTTTTTCAAAAATTTCTTCTCTGTTCATTTTTTCAATCCTCTACTCTGATTACATGATTTTGGTTTGAATATGGTTTTGACAAATCCAACTTCCAGGTAGTATTGCCTTTAGGATCAGTATTTACCAGCTCGTATCCCATGGTTTTATAAAAGTCTTTTACCATACTGTTTTTGGCTGTCGGATAATAATATCCATATATCTGTTTTATGCCTCTATCAAGACAGCATTTAACAAGAGCATCCATCATGGCAAATTCCATGTCTCGCTTTAAAACTCTGCAGCTCATGAGCCATAAACGAATATAACAGGTATCATTTTCCATCTGTCCGATTACTACGCTTACCACTCCGTTGTCACCAAACTTGTCCTTTAACTTTCCATAGAGAGTTATATACTCTTTTTTATTATTGGAAATTTCAGTAATTTCACTTGCAGTGTAACGATGTGTAGTTAAATTGAATTGATTCGATTTGTTAGTTAATTGGGCAATTCTATCGATATACAGAGGAACAAATGATTTTATTTCGGCCAACATTTCCAAAGAAAGCAGAAACTCTTTGTAGTCGGTAAATTGGGACTGCAGAGCGATTCTCTTAGCATTTTCCTTATACATTTGATTACGTTTGACATCATCTTTTGAAATGGTGGTGGTCTCAAAATAACCATTTCTGTCAATAACCGTAATATAATCATTAATTTCCGTAATTTCCGGAATGGACACATTCTTAATTGATGAGCTTACAATCTGCCTTTCTACCGGATTATCATCCACAAATACTAGGCTTTCAGGCAAAAGATTTAATGTGGTAGCAATTTCTGCAAAGTTAATGTCTTTACTATTCCAGTTGGCTTTAATGACAATGAAATCATCTGTTTTTAAGACACCACTTGATTTATTAAGTCCGTCTATGGCATTTTGTTCATCATTTTTCGAGTTAATATTAAGCACAATTCCCAGGTCTTTTAATGACTTTAGATAATTCTGAAACTCCAAGTAAGCCTGACCTTCTGATTCCTCAGGGCCGATCTGAATGCCATTGACGCCATCATCACCCACAACACCTCCCCATAAGGTATTGTCTAAATCAAGCACAAAACCTTTTTTATTCTTGCCGAAAATTGATTTGATGATATTGGCCACATTAAAACTTAGGTAAGGAATCGCTTCAACTGCACAAGGATATTTGTACATGTGCCAGTAATGAGGATTGGCCCATTTTGAAATACCATAATCAGAGGCAATATAATTTATATCACAAATATAAAAATTGTCATGCTTTTGAGCATACTCAGCAAACTTCTGATTTAGGCGGTTGACAAAATTGACACGACCATGGAGATCTGTTGCATCCTTATTGCCAAGTAATCTGAAAAACGGAGGATCAAAATTATTCTGAATAACAGGACAGTTGAATTTTTTCTGAAGATTAGACCAGGCCTCTTCAAAATGCTGATATTCACTTAAAAGCAACTGATCTACGTAATCGCTTGAATCTGTTAATGAAGGGAATGCGGATATATTTCTAATTGAGGTACAGATGTAGATTAAATCAGGATTAAACGCTTCAAGTTCTGAAGAAGGAAAAATTGATTCTTGATAAAACTGATTGTATTCTGATTCATAAAATTCCGGTTTAATACCATAATTTAACAGAAACAGTTCGAGGATTTTAATTACGTCATCTGTGGTTACACCACCAAGTACCGCTATCTTCTTGCAAACAAAAGAACTGCTCCCACTCTCAGCTGAATCAGGCAAACTTCCTTCAAGAAGTTTTCTTTTTAATTTTTTTTTCTGAGTTATTAGAAAACTCGGATCAAAAGGAAATTCTAATTCTTTTAGCATAACTTATCCTAATCAAAAACTAAGACCAACCCCAAAATAGCAAATCTTTGCTCCAATGAAACCTATAAATCATTACTCAGAAAATGACTCAAACAAAAGAGCAGTTTAAGTCATTATACCTAGAAATTGCTATCTTTTAAATGTGATTTCGGCAATCTCTCAACATACATTTTAAAAAATATCAGACACAGTTAAGGCTTTTGAAATTCTAAAATTTCCTTAGCAAAAGTTAGACTTTGTACTGAAGGCGGTTCTATATCCTTTAGGGCGTAATCAAGATGGAGCGACTCATACTTATGTATCCCAAGAGTATGATAAGGCAGAACTTCAACTTTTTTAACCGACGAAAGGGTATCAATGAAGGCTCGCAACCCTCTAAGATCTGCTTCATTATCAGTATAAGAAGGCAGCAGTACATGGCGGATCCACATTGCCTTATGAATATCATCAAGATGTCTTGCGCAATCCAAGATATGGTCATTAGGGACAGAAGTTAGTTTTTTATGTTTCTCACTTACAATTTGTTTTAAATCCAAAAGTACGAGATCGGTATACTCCATCAAGGTGTCGAACTTTTTTAGATACTGTGCGTGACTGCGAAAGGTAGCCCCACTCGTATCTATGCAGGTATGCACCCCTTCCTTTTTGAGATCCTTAAATAAATCCGTAACAAAGTCTATCTGTAAAAGAGGTTCACCCCCACTTACAGTAACCCCTCCGTCCTCTCCCCAGTAACTTCTATAGCGCAGCGCTCTACGTACCACATCAGAACTTTCATAGGAAGTTCCCGCACCGGTTTTCCAGGTATCAGGATTATGGCAGTATAAACAGCGCAGAGGACACCCCTGCATAAACACTACAAAGCGCACCCCAGGTCCATCTACCGAGCCAAATGTTTCAAAAGAATGAATAAATCCTAGAGTCATAATTCACCATCAAAAAAAAAGGGCACCACAAAAGTACCCTCTATTATACATTAAAAATTAAACTTACATGGCCTTATGACAGGTTCTGGAAATAACATCCAGCTGCTGTTCACGGGTAAGATCAATAAATTTAACTGCATATCCTGACACACGAATGGTGAAGTTGGCATACTCAGGCTTCTCTGGGTGCTCCATAGCATCCTGCAGTTTTTCGGTACCAAACACATTAACATTGAGGTGGTGAGCACCGCGCTCAAAGTAGCCATCCATCACATTCACGAGGTTCTGAACACGTTCATCCTCAGAGTGACCTAAAGCATCAGGTGAGATAGTCTGGGTGTTGGAAATACCATCTAAAGCATACTCATATGGCAGTTTAGCCACTGAATTCAATGAGGCCAAAAGACCATTCTTCTCAGCACCGTATGATGGGTTAGCACCAGGAGATAATGGCTCACCAGCCTTACGTCCGTCAGGTAGAGCACCAGTAGCCTTACCATAAACCACATTGGAGGTAATAGTAAGAATCGAAGTGGTAGGCTCTGAGTTACGATAGGTATGGTGTTTCTTTAACTTGGTCATAAAGGTCTTAAGCAGCCATACTGCAATCTCATCGGCTCTGTCATCATCGTTACCATAGCGTGGGAAATCACCCTCAATTTCAAAATCACGGGTAACACCATCATCGTCGCGAATTGGCTTAACCTTGGCATACTTGATGGCACTAAGAGAATCAACCACATGTGAGAAGCCGGCAATACCGGTAGCAAAAGTACGACGCACATCAGTATCGATAAGAGCCATCTCAGCAGCCTCATAGTAGTATTTGTCATGCATATACTGAATGAGGTTTAGAGTGTTGACATACAGACCTGCAAGCCAATCCATAACGAGATCATAGTTGGCCATCACCTCATCATAATCAAGATATTCAGAAGTGATCTTAGGTAATCTTGGACCTACCTGCATACGGGTCTTCACATCAATACCACCATTCATGGCGTACAAAAGAGCCTTGGCAAGGTTGGCACGGGCACCGAAGAACTGCATCTCCTTACCGGTCTGTGTTGCAGACACGCAACAGCAGATAGAATAGTCATCGCCCCACTCCACGCGCATTACATCATCATTCTCATACTGAATGGATGAAGTATCAATAGAAATCTTAGCGGCATAGTCACGGAAGTTTTTAGGCAGTTTCTTGGTATAAAGCACAGTCAGATTTGGCTCTGGAGATGGGCCCATGTTTTCAAGAGTATGCAAGAAACGGTAGTCATTCTTAGTAACCATATGACGACCATCCATACCAAAACCTGCAACCTCAAGGGTAGCCCACACTGGATCACCTGAGAACAACTGCTGATAGGATGGAATACGGGCAAATTTGACCATACGCAGTTTCATGACGAGATGATCGATTAATTCCTGAGCCTCACTCTCGGTTAAGGTACCTTCTTTAAGATCACGGCTGATATAGATATCAAGGAATGTAGAGATACGACCGATGGACATGGCTGCGCCATTCTGGGTCTTGATAGCGGCAAGATAGCCAAAATACAGCCACTGTACAGCCTCGCGTGCGTTATTGGCAGGATCTTTGATGTCATAACCATAGGATAAAGCCATCTCTTTCATAGCCTTTAAGGCTTTAATCTGCTCGGCTAACTCCTCGCGCTGACGAATAACATCATCCACCATCACGCCGCAGCCGCAGTTAGCAAGATCTTCCTGCTTTTTCTTGATAAGAAAATCAATACCGTACAAGGCTACACGGCGATAGTCGCCTACAATACGGCCACGGCCATAGGTATCTGGAAGGCCGGTTAAAATCTTGTTCTTGCGCACGAGTCTCATCTCAGGAGTATAAGCATCAAATACGGCCTGATTATGAGTCTTGTGGTACTCGTTGAAAATCTGTTCAAATTTTGGATTTGGGGTATAACCATTGGTAGTGCAGGCTTCCTGAGCCATTTTTATACCACCATATGGCATGAAAGCACGCTTTAATGGTTTATCTGTCTGCAGACCGACGATCTTTTCTAAATCCTTGGTAGACTCATCGATATAACCTGGTCCATAGGCGGTAATACCTGATACAACCTCGGTTTCCATATCAAGAACTCCACCTTTGGCGCGCTCCTGTTTCTGCAATTCAGAGAGTTTAGCCCATAACGTATTAGTAGCAGCTGTTGGTCCCTCTAAGAATGAGGCATCACCATCATACTGTGTGTAGTTTTGCTGTACGAAATCTCTTACGTTAACGTCAGAGGTCCAATGGGTTCCTTTGAAACCACGCCATTGCTCTTTCATGTAAACTCCTAAATATAATGAAAAAATCTAAATATGCTTTTATTTGTCTTTTGACATGTCAGATTATATCGGCTACATCACATTTTTTAAATAGGTAAAATAACCAAAAAAAGCAGGTTATGGAGAATGTCGCATTCTAAAAGGACATTTTAAAGAAAAATAATTTTATATTTCTGAATAAGTTTTATAAATTGACTTTAATAATGAGGTAAATAAAGTTTATTTAAAGAAAATATCTCAGTAGTTTATGCTCTTCATCACAGTAATATCTGCTATAATTGCCGAACTTAAACATACTATTTTTGAAGGTAATTACGGGAAATATCATGCCTGAAGAATCCTACCGTGTGCTATTTGTCATAACCGATCTTATTCTTCCGCTTATCGTGGGATACATTCTGCAAAAATGCGCACTTATGCAGGATAAAACAGCCAATTTTATCATCAAGTTTAACGTGATACTGGTGTATTCACTGCAGACTCTTCTAGCCTTCTGGGTACTCCCCCTCACCTTTGACTGTATCTATCTTATTCCCATTGGCTTTTTTGTGGTGATTTTCCCAGGAATTGTGGCCGCCTATACCTTTGCCAAAAGACACCGGGAGATCCTTGATCATGGGGCATACATCATGAGTGCCATGCTCTCGAATATCGGAACTTTAGGCGGTGTCTGTGCCTTTATTCTGTACAGTGAAAGCGGCTTTGCCTATACACAGATCATTGCCTCCTGTCAGACGGTGCTACTGGTTCTTCTATGCTTTCCGCTTGCTCAGTATTATCGAGATAAATATGATTCACATGGCAAGAAAAGAACCTATAATCTAAAGGAGCTTTTAAAAAAATTCATTTCCTTAAATCAGATGAGTGTGGTGGGTATAGCCTTAGGACTTATGCTTAACTTTTATGCAGTACCAAGACCTTCATATTTAAGTCCGGTATTTTCTTTTTTAGTGCATTTTGGTGCCTGGACCGCCTTGGTACCTGTTGGCTATCTCATAAGTTTTAAAAGAACCGCCTCCTATTACGGAAAAGTATGGGATCTGTGCATCATACGTTTCGTGATTGTGCCACTTGCCATCCTTATCATCTGTAAGTTGCTCTTTGACTCTGCGGTTCTAAAAAATACGCTTTTAGTCTCGGCTTTGGCGCCTACCGCTATTAATGCGGTGATTGCCTCAAGACTCTATAAGTTAAATGTCGATCTGGCCCTGGCCTCCTTTATTATGACCACAGCCATTTACCTTATAGTTATCTTTCCGGTATTTTTCTTTTTCGTGGCCTAAAACATGTTAGGCCATGTCAAAGCTCTGTCAAAAAGGCCGTGCCTTCTCAAAAATTACAAAGTAAGACACCTAACCGCTCCTGTTTTAATTTTTTTTCCCATAATTTACGGCATTCATATAGATCTTTTCGCAGTCACTGCGATATAACACCATAAATTTGCCCTCGGAGCGTTCCTTGTCATCCACGCCAAGCATCGACAGCATCTTCGGGATATCTTCCTCATGAGCCTCAATATCAGCAAATGACAGCGGCATATGAATTGAGGCAAAAAAAGCGCGCAAGGCACTTATACCCTGTTGTGCTGTATGTGAAGGATCTTCAAAATCAAGTGGTATATTAAAAATACGGTGAGCAAATTTAGCAAAGCGCATGACATCATGACTATAGACATACTCCATCCAGGCAGGAAACATCACGGCCAGACCTGCGCCATGAGCAACATCATAGAGAGCAGATAACTGATGCTCTAAATGGTGAGTAGCCCAATCCTGTTCTCTATCTACCCCCAAAAGATTGTTATGAGCCAAGGCTCCCGCCCACATGATATTAGCCCGCGCATTATAATCAGAAGGATCACGCAGTACCGTGGCTGCATTTTCAATAATGGCTCGCAAAAGCCCTTCACACAATTCATCGGTGACATCCACACCCTTAGAATTTGTAAAGTAACGCTCCATGATATGCGCCATCATATCGGTAATACCGCAGGCGGTCTCATAGGCTGGAAGCGTATAGGTTAAAGTAGGATCCATAATGGCAAAAAGAGGTCTGAATAAAGGAGTCCCAAGACCGCATTTCATGTTCTTGCCATCAACAACCTTTTCAATAACCGAGGATACTGAGCTCTCGGAACCTGCAGCCGGAATGGTAAGTACACAGCCCACCTTTAAAGCATCAAGAGGTTTACGTACTCTTAGGTAGAAATCAAAAAAATCGTGTTCTTGATCTTTGATGCCAATGGCAATGGCTTTGGCGGTATCAATAACACTGCCGCCACCTACGGCCAAAAGAAAATCAATTCCTTCATCAATGCCCTGTTTGATACCGGTATACACCAGATCGGCACGTGGATTAGGTTTTACTCCGCCTAAAAGCGTATATTCAAGACTAAGATTCTTAAACTGAGAAGTAATTTCATCCAAAAGGCCACTTCTTTTAGCATAATTTGAGCCATAAACAATCATAACCTTTTTGTAACCATACTCTTTAACAACCTCGGCAATACGTTTAACACTTCCCTGACCGAAAATATAACGAGTAGGCAGATGAAACTCAAAATTTTCCATAACAACTCCGTAAACTGTTAAAAAGGAATTATGTAATTTTTTATCAAAAAAATACATACTAAAAAACCTGTTAAATCAAAAAACATTATAAAAAGACTTAAATATTATCAGTCCGTTCTGTCATGTTACAGGCTTTAAGGTTAATGGCTTTTTGCAATGTATACATTCCCAAAATAATAAGAATAAATTCACTAAAAATAAGAGTTCTCGAACCTGAAGCAAAAGCGGTTGGAGAAAAACCCATGATCATCACCAGACCATAGCTTACAAGTGTGGATAATAAAATAAATAGTCTCTCTTGAGACGAAAAGCCAGTTTTAAACATAATAAAGAACGGCAGCAGTACCTCAAAAAACATCAAAATATTTAAGTAAAAGGGATAGGCTGTAGTCCAGTTATCATGTTCAATATCGATATCTTTTAGGATGATTTTAACGTAAATTTCGATCAGGACATATACTGCCAAAACTACCGTCTTCCCTGTCAGTTTCATATGGGCATAGCATAAAAGGCAGAAAACATAAAAAGCCATAAAACTTTGATGATCAATACCAAGTTCTACCATAAGAATGGTGACGCCCAGATAGAGCTTATCAAAAAGACCATACCCCGAAAATTCTGGAAAACGGACCGCTGTTTCTGTGATAACGCGGTTAGCGTTACCAGGACATGTGACAATAAAGATAATGGATAAAAATGCCATCCCCATTGCGGTATAACAGTACAGTTTGTTTTTAGCATCCCATGACATGAGAAAAGAAAAAGAAAAAACTGCCAAAGCCGCCTGCTCCTGATTACAAGAAAAAAGCAGCAGAAAAAGAAAACATAAATAACCCAAAACATTAGTAAAACTAAAATATGTGGACTTTTGCTGCAGATTTTGCTGATTCTTTACAGACATGATGGTTACTATCCACAGCAATCCCACCAACGGAAAGAAATAGTTTAAAGAGGTTGAAATATCCCCCGTAGAAGTAGTCTGATAAAAAGGGATCATGGCTACACTTATAAACGACAGAGAAATTCCTAATAAACCGCGTAATTTACACACAAGATAGATGGCAAGTGGCAGAGATAACAAGGCTAAAGTGTAGACAATTTTATATAAGACAATATGCTTACAGAAAAAAGGGATAAAAAATTCGATAATCACCCTTGAAGACCATGTTTCATAACGCAAAAGCGCGAAAGCAAGACCTGAGCTTTGATTAACAAAATACCAATCATCACCACTCACTTCCTGTCTTATAACGTTTCTAAATGTAAAAATATATAAAATACAAGAAATGACAAAAAGCCATTTTATTTTATTTTCAGTTAATAACTTATCTACTGACATTTGGAATTAACAACTCATAATCAGAGAAGAAAAAAGATCTACTAAGGTATTATATCAGTAACATACATGGTTGCTTAAGCATTTTTAGGCATCCTTGGAGTTTTTGATATTACTTCAATAATGTGACTAATGCTTTTACCTCTCATGCGGTTAGTAAAACTAGGAGCGCTTTTGGTATACCGATGTTACATATATATTAAACTTATTCTATTGATTTGTAGCCCATTTGAGCTTATATTTTGAATGAAGAGGTGATGATATGGAAAATGTTGTTGTTAGAGCTCGAATTGATCCAAAGATCAAAGAAAAGGCTTCTGAATATTTAGCTAGCATTGGTTTAACAATTTCTGATTTAATAAGAATGACAATAACCCAAACCGCTAATAGGCAGTCACTACCTTTTGATGAAATTCCTAATGAAGAAACAATCCGAGCTTTAGAAGATAGTAAACGTGGTATAGGTGTTCATAAAGCAAAAGACTTAGATGATTTATTCTCACAGCTAGAGGCTGATGACGAATGAGAGAAGTAGAATATTCCTCAAAGCTACTACTCATGACAACATTATGATTGAGATATTCTTTGGAAGAATGAAGGTTGAAATGTTTTATGGAAAGGAAAAGACATTTAAGAATTTAAACGACTTAGAGAAAGCAATTAAAGATTATATAAAATGGTATAACACTGACAGAGTTTGTAAAAAGTTAAAAGGCCTGTCTCCAATTAATTTTAGGAAACAAGCCCTGAATTCTGTTAGCATGACCTAGAAACTTAAGTGATCAATTTCTGGGTTCATACTAAAATGGCTCTAAAGTAATTGGCGTTTCCATTACTGCTTATTATGATTTAAATATTTATCTCGTCTAATGTAAAAATCTCCCTATTACTTAAGATAGAGGTAAAAATCTAGCGGCGAGATATTTTTTCTCTGAGAGTGCTTAAGTTCAAAAGCGCAGCCCTTAAGGTTTCATCTTTTTTGGCAAAATGAAATCTTATATAGTTGCGTGTGCCATCGGCAAAGAAACTGGAGCCAGGCACTGCACCTACTTTCACGAGCCTTGCAAGATCAGTACAGAACTCTAGATCATCTTCATAGTTAAACTCGCTTATATCTACAAGTACGTAATATGCCCCCTGCGGTCTGAAATACTTAAGTCCCAAATCGTCTAAGCCTTTTAGAAACAGACTGCGTTTACCCTCATAGAGTTTTCTTATATCCTCATAATAAGATCTTGGCATTGTAAGCCCACTCACAATGGCCTCCTGCAACGGTGCGGCCGCACCGACAGTTAAAAAGTCATGCACCTTACGTACTCTATCAATAACCTTTGACGGTGCCATAACATATCCAAGCCGCCACCCCGTGATAGAATAAGTCTTAGATAATGAGTTGCACATGACTGTACGCGCTCTCATATCAGGGAGAGTTGCAAAATATATATGCTCACTTTCATCGTAGACAATATGCTCGTAAACCTCATCTGTAATGACAAAAGCATCGTATTTAATGACAATCTCCGCAATTGTCATAAGCTCTTCTTTGGTAAAAACCTTGCCTGAAGGATTAGATGGATTATTGAGGATAAGCGCCTTTGCTCCATCCTTGAAAGCCTGTTCAAGTTCCTTTTTATCAAAGGTAAAATCAGGAGAATGGAGCTCTACAAAAATTGGAGTTGCCCCGGCTAAAATCACATCTGCGCCGTAATTTTCGTAAAATGGAGAAAAAATGGCAACCTTATCTTTAGGATTTAATGTGGCCAAAACCGCACACATCATGGCCTCGGTGCCACCGCAAGTAATAACCAGTTCACTCTCCGGATCAACATTAAGTGCAGTGTCGGCCTTTATTTTATCTGCAAGAGCGCAGCGAGTATTTTGCGCTCCCCAGGTGACTGCATACTGATGAGGCCCTGTTAACGCCACCTGCTCCAGTCTTTTCTGAATTTCTAAAGGAGGGTCAAAATCAGGAAAACCCTGTGACAGATTCACTGCACCGTACTGATTGCATATTCTAGTCATTCTGCGAATTACTGAATCGGTAAATCCTGCGGTTTTATGACTTAACTGAATCATATTTACTCCTATCTTGTGTAGCCATCATGCTGATTAAAAAGATTGAGAGGATCAAATGCCTGTTTAATACCGAGCATTAGTTCTCTTGCCTCCTTGTTAATGTGTTTTAAAAAATAGCGGCGTTTGGCTTTGCCGATCCCATGTTCTGCGGAAATAAGTCCCCCCAGTTCATAGGCACAATTGTACAGAGCATCTAAAGTACTATCTAAAATTTCGGGCCATTTTGCATCAGGAATCGCATCTTTAATAATGCACAGATGCACATTGCCATCACCGGCATGTCCAAAAGGAACAATTCTTACACCATGTGCTGACGATATTTCTCTGCACTTTTCCACAAATTTGGCAATACTGCCAATAGGTACTACTGTATCTACCGGTTCCCACACACCTGCGGCCTTTACTGCTAAAGCCAGTGCACTACGTATCGCCCAGACATTTTTGGCCACCTCTTCATCATCTAGCGCGATAAATTCATATGCTCCATGGGCAAGAACCAGATTTTTGCAGTCATTTAATCTTTCCGTAACCATCTCTTTTGTTCCATCAAAGGTAACAATAAGATAAGAGTCGGCATCCCTGCAAGGAAATTCGCTATTCAAATAACGTTCACCTAGAGCAATACAACGTTTTTCCACAAATTCAATTGCAGTAGGCTCTAAATTGCCTTTTAAAATAACATTGACGCTGGCAATAGCGTCTGCAAGTGCATGATAGGCTATGACTGCGCTTTGCGTGTAGTCAGGAAGAGGCAGAAGTTTGAGAGTAATTCTGGTAATCACGCCAAGAGTCCCTTCAGAGCCTATGATAAGATGCTTAAGACTAAGTCCAGTGGTATCCTTACGGGTTCTAGATCCTATGCTAATCTTCGTACCGTCTGATTTTATGACATCCAAGGCGAGTACATAATCTCTTGTTACACCGTATTTAACCGCTCTCATGCCCCCCGCATTGGTTGCCACATTTCCTCCAATTGAAGCATTTTTTTCTGCAGGATCGGGCGGATAGAAATAGCCTTTACTTTGTACAAAGTCAATAAGATCTTTTAGCAAAACCCCAGGCTCGACAGTAACACACATATTTTCTTCATCTAATTCTAAAATTCTGTTGAGCGCACTCAAATCCAAAACAAGACCATTGTCAGGAACAGTGGAGCCCACAAGATTTGTGCCTGCACCCCTAATGGTAACCGGAATTTGATGCTCATGGGCAATGCTAAGGCAACTGGCAACGCTGTCCTCATCAAAAGGCTTAAAATAATAATCCGCATGACCTGCTCTCGTACCTACAAAATCAGTCATGAGGCTTGAAGGTATTTGCTCCTTATAGAGAGTTTCTCCTCTCAGAGCATCAAATAAACTTAAGATATCTGACATGTTATATTCCTTTGACTAATGACTAAGTTTCCTTGCTACAAGATCGCCTACATACTGAGCAAATTGCACAATAACTACCAAAAACACAATGGTAAAAATCATCACCCCGGTTGAATAACGGTAATATCCATACTGTATGGCAAGATTGCCTATTCCGCCGCCGCCAACCATCCCCGCCATAGCCGAAAATCCAATGAGACTGATAAAGGTGACGGTAACACCTCTTGCTATGGAGGGAGCCGCCTCCACCATAAGGACATTCTTAATAATCAGAAAAGAAGAGGCTCCGGTTGAGAACGCCGCCTCAATCACGCCTTTATCAATCTCCTTTAACGCCATTTCGATAAGTCTTGAAAGAAAAACCGTGGCTGAAATTGACATAGGTACGGCTGCGGCTATAGGTCCTATCTTAGTGCCAACAAGATAGAAAGTCAGAGGCAGGGAAAAAACCACCAAAATTATAAAAGGCACAGAGCGGATAAAATTTATAACAAAGGCTACCAATTTATGCAAAACACGTGTTTTAAAGAAATTTCTATCCGCTGTAAGATACAAAAGAAAACCAAGAGTAAGTCCAAAGATCAGACTTACAGCCAAGGAGATCCCCATCATAATAAGAGTTTCATACAGGGATTTACCCAATTCTCTTTGCAGAATTTCCAGTGTTTCCTCTAGCATTTAGATCTCCTTATACGTACTTACAAAGGCTTTTTCCTTAAGATAAAAAAGGACGTCACTTTTCATTTTTTCATCAAGATCCCGCCTCAGACTTACGACTAACGAACCTAGAGGCTTATTATTGATATATTCTATATTCCCCGCAATAATGCTCAGTTCTACGCCAAATTTTCTTGAGATTTCAGCAATGATAGGCTCATAGGCACATTCTTCTTTAAAAATTAGCCTATAGAGTTCTCCAATATGCTGTTTAATTTCAAAAGGCAGAGCAAAAGATAACGACCGTTCAAGAAGTTTTTGCGCTTCAGCGCTTTTGGGTTTTGAAAAAACCTGATAGGTACTGCCGCATTCCACAATTCTCCCTTGAGACATCACCGCCACTCTGTCAAAAAGACTCTTGGCAACTTCCATCTGATGCGTAATAAACACCACGGTCAGAGGATAAGTCTTCCTGATCTTTATAAGAGAGTGCATAACTTCCTTGGTATTATCAGGATCAAGTGCCGAGGTAGCCTCATCACACAGTAGAATCTTAGGAGAATTGGCCAGCGCTCTTGCAATGGCAACTCTCTGTTTTTGTCCCCCAGAAAGATCATTAGGATACTTGTGCTCATATTTTTCAAGTCCCACCAGCGCAAGCAGTTCAATAACCTTAGGTCTTATGGCCGGTTTTGGCGTGTTGGAGGCTTTTAAAGCAAAGGCGACATTATCAAAGACCGTGGCGTTTTTGATGAGATTAAAATGCTGAAAAATCATCCCGATACTCTGGCGCAGTAAAGATAAATCTTTTCCTTTAAGGTTGGTTATCTCTTTATCCGCAATATAGATTTTTCCAGAAGTAGGACGCTCAAGCAGGTTAATGGTGCGCACCAGTGTCGACTTGCCGGCACCTGATGTGCCGACAATGCCAAAAAATTCGCCTTCTTTTACTTCCAAATCTACCCTGTCCACTGCATTAAAGATACAGTCTTCATGAGCATAAGTAACACTGACATTTTCAAGACGAATCATTGCTGCTCCTTTACCTCATTCCACCATTTTGGTCGAGTGAAAGAATCATAGTAGTGATTAGCCTCTAAGGCCTCAATAAACTGCTTACTCTTTACTATGTTTAAAAGCACTTTACCTAAGGTATCCTTATCTTCCTCTCTTACCGCAATCACATTTTTGATGTTTTCGGCAACATTCTCTACGCCAAGGGCTTTTGCATTGTAATAAACTCATAAAATGCGCATGTAAACTCACTAAATGCGCACCCTTATTTTTTACTACGCAAAAATCATAAAATGCGCACTCCCAATTTTATCAGATTATTCCTATCACAATTATTTATATGCCTACGTTCCCACTATTGGCACAGACTTTTACTGCGGATCTTTAAACTATTCTGATTATTTTGGTGTAAGCAGAGTTCTACCGAACCACCTTCCCTTAGAGATGATCAAAGCAGTGATTCTCCCAGTATGGTGATTTTAACGCTATAGCGGATTGTTGGAGGACCTGTGCCGTATGTCCTTACTATTTGATTTTGATTCATTGAATGAGTGAGTTTGCACCCACTCATACTTTATTATTATGTCTCGGCTTTTTCTTTTTCCTCCATTTTATTTTTCAGGTCTTCAACAGATCCCATGAGCTGTTTAAACATTTCTTTTGTTTCCTGATTTTTAACGAACTGATTGGCTTTCTCATTTCTTAGTTTCTCAATTTCTTCTGTAAGTTTGTTGATTTTTTCTTCAAGTTCGCTGATTAACCGGTCTTTCTTTGCAATACTATCATTCAGATTACAGATATGCGCATTTAGGCTTTCTCTTTCCTTCTGAATGGTTAATCTTTCCTCCTCAACCAGCTGTTTGCATGATTTCAAATTACCAAATAGTGCTGCTTCTGCCAATTTCTTGGCCAGTCTGTTTACCATCTCTTCGGTAATACCATTTTGAAAATAAAGATTTTTTCTGGCTACTTCATCACGATTATATTGGTCAATAAACTTTTTAATCGTCGTATTTGAGCCGCGATTATTAAGTGCTTCTCTTATTTTTTCATAAGTGACAGGTTCGTTTTTGTCGATAAATTCCTG
>Ga0326511_10001280_pt1 | contig 21105 bp, 16 predicted proteins | sample 0_2496_0518_D_FD_203701 | JGI IMG/M metagenome (GOLD analysis project Ga0326511, IMG submission 203701) | Bovine rumen microbial communities from UC Davis, California, United States - 0_2496_0518 | ecosystem: Host-associated > Mammals > Digestive system > Stomach > Rumen | place: USA... | reverse complement strand
AGTTCATCAGTCCGGGGTTCACCTTGCCCTTGACCTGCCACGGCGTGACGCCCACCTTTGAGTGGACCACCACCAATCCCGAGGTCAGGTCACCATATTCAGCCGAAGGGATGCCGCGAACCACCTCTACCTCGTCGATGTCGTCGGCTGCAATCTGACGCAAGTCGGTGCCTGTGAAGGCCGTCGATGAAAAAGTGCCCTGGCTGACGGCACCGTTATTTGACATGGGGACACCGTCGACCACGATACTCGAACCGAAGGCCGAGGTGTTGTTGTTTACCAACTGGCGCAGCTGCAAGTTAGAGGATTGGGTCAGGTCGTGGTTTCCCATCAGTTGTCCGGGTACCAACTGCATGATGTCGGCCAATGATGTGGCCTGAAGGTGGTCGATAGCCTGACGCCCGATGATGCTTGACGTCGATGAGCCCGACACGTTCTGGCGAGCCGTCACGCTTACCTCTTTCAGTGAGAGCGAGGCTTCTTCCAGTTCTACCCGCATCTGTAGGTCCTTGCCTTCCATCCGCAACTGGATGTGGCGCGTCTGGAAGCCCACATAGCTCACTTGCAGCGTGTATTGTCCGTTGGGCATGCCTCGGAGCGTAGCTTGTCCTTTGGCGTCGGTCACGGTGTTCAGGCCTATGGGCTGCAACACCACTCTGCCCATGATGATGGGCTCGTGGGTTCGTTTTTCCGTCACGGTGACGCTGATACGCTGTTGTGCAAAGCTACATGATAATTGACAAATGATCAATGACAATACTGCCACCCATCGTCTGCCTGCCATTTTCAACAGATATTCCATTTGTATGATTCTTTTCGCTTTATTTTTCCTTGCATTCGTGCGGAGCGGGAATGACAGCCTCGATGCCCTCCTCCTTCAGAGCCTGTTGCAGGCGCTCCACATTGGTCTCGGTATTCACGTAGGTGATAGCCAGCGACTTCTGCTTCTTGTTCACGTTGGCATCATCCACGCCGTCGATGGTCAGCGCCGTCTCAATGGTATGTGCGTTGACGGCCGACTCAGGGATGTGGAAGTAGGCGAAGCTGATGTCCTTGCTGGTGTAGTAGTTCACTGGCGTAAAGCCCATGTTGCTGAGCACCTCCCTTATGTGGCCCTTTGTGGTGCGGTTGGCATCGTAGCGGAAGAACACGTAGTGCTTGTCAACATGCGGTCCCACCGAGTCAACACCCTCCACATTGGCAAAGTGCTTCATGATACGGTTGGCACAGTTCTGACAATGCATGTCGGCCATCTGAAGGCCAATGCCTCGCATGATAGTGTCGGAAGGATTATATGCCGATGGCTTGTAGCGGGTGCCACGCAGTTTCTGCATGATGGAGTCGGGGCAGGTCTTTGCCGCATCGTAATTCACGGTTACCGTGCGTTTTTCCAAATCAAACTTCAGACCTTCTACGCCAGCATCACGACGTAGGGCTTTACTTACATTGTGAGCGCAGTCCTCACATCTCATTGACTTGATACGCCACACCAGCGAATCGCTTGGGTTGTTGGCTAACATAGTACCTGACATCAAAAGGGCCGTCAGGGCTAAAAATATTTTCTTCATGTAGTTGTAGTTGTATGATTCGATTGCAAAGATACACAATATTATCCTAATAGCCAATACTTTAATTTAGGTATTTGTGTTTTCGTATGTTATTTAACACTTTTATTTTGTAGTCGCAAGTTTTGGAGGTCTCGACAAAAACCAGTAACTTTGCACCCTAAAACAAATAAAAACAAACGAAATGAAACGAATTCTTACTGCTATCACATTGATGGGTGTTGTGCTGACGGCCGATGCACAGGCTTTCGATAACTTACCCGATCCTATTGAAGACGTCAACAAGGTGGTGGACAACACTCCCGACTCTATTGCAAAGGCGCTGATGTCGCGCCCTAAGCCAGGCTCAACGCGAAAGGGGGAAAATCCAGTGCTCTTCCTCATTGGCAACTCGACCATGCGTAACGGGACACGTGGTGATGGTTCCAACGGACAATGGGGGTGGGGCTACTATGCCAACCAGTATTTCAATGAGAAGATGATTACGGTGGAGAACCAGGCCCTCGGTGGCATGTCGACCCGTACGTTCTATACCGACCTGTGGCCTGCCGTTCGTGATGCCCTGAAGCCCGGCGACTGGGTGATCGTATCCATAGGACATAACGACAATGGCGAGTTCTTCGACCAGAAACGGGCTCGTGCCGTCATTCCAGGTGTTGACCCTGATACCTGCTATGTGGGCTTCAATCAGCGTACTGGACGCCAGGACACCGTCTATAGCTACGGCAACTATCTGTGCAAGTATATCAGTGAGATACGTCAGCGGGGGGCCAATCCCATTCTAATGTCGTTGACTCCACGTGATGCCCGAGATGAGAAGACGGGCAAGACCATTCGCAAGCCCCAGACGGAGTGGGCTGCCTACGTCGCTGCCATCCAAGGCGTGCCCTTCATTGATTTGAACGAACGTAGCGGACAGAAACTGGATTCCTATAGCCGTTGGAAGCAGCAATACCACTTCCTTGGCGACAAGATACATACGTCGAAGTTTGGGGCCGAGATGAATGCCCGTAGCGCTGCCGAGGGCATCTGGGAGAGTTCGAATCCGTTGCTGAAGCCTTTGCAGGAAAAGATGGTGAATGTTCCTGGTGCCATGTTCTCTGTCGATCGTTCCAGCGGAAAGCCGGTTGTCTTCTTCACTGGTGACTCCACCGTGAAGAATGCCGACAAGGATGACGACGGCATGTGGGGGTGGGCCTCACAGGCCCAGACCGTATTCGATGAGTCGAAGATCACCCTGGTCAATGCAGCTCGGGCCGGTCGCTCCACTCGTTCCTTCATCCGAGAGGGTCTGTGGGAGAAAGTCTACAACTCGTTGCAGCCCGGCGACTTCGTCACCATTCAGTTCGGCCATAACGACATCTGTCCCATCACCGACCAGAAGGCTCGTGGCGTCATCGCTTCGGCTCAGGACACGTTGCACACCTATAAGCTGGACAACGGCACCTACGAGGTGGTCTATTCCTTTGGCTGGTACCTGAAAAAGATGATTGACGACACCCGTGAGAAGGGAGCTACGCCCATCCTCGTCTCGCTGACGCCACGCAATGAGTGGCCTGGTGGCAAGGTGGAGCGTCGCGATGGCTCTTATGGCAAGTGGTATCGTGAGGTGGTGGAGCAGACGGGTGTCGAGTTCATCGACATGCACAACATCTCTGCTGATTTCCTTGACAAGAAATTTGCGGTGAAGTCCCTCCCTGCCGACAAGGAGAAGGCAAAGAGCATCATGGCACAGCAGAAGGCCAAGGCCGAAGCCAAATACTTCAAGAAAGACCACACTCACACCTCAAAGCTCGGTGCCCAGATGAATGCCCAGAGCTTTGCCAAAGGTCTGCGTCAGGCCAACAGTCCGCTGGCTGAGTATCTGAAGAAGAAGTGATAAGGTGAAAGGAGACGCCACATGGCTTTTCGAATACAAAAAGGCTTCCCGGAGTTCGGGAAGCCTTTTTTCAAATAATAATGCGCAATGATTTACGGTCTTGTCTGACCTTCGCCCTCAATGAGCCATTTGTAGGTGGTGATCTCCTCCAAGGCCATGGGACCACGAGGGCCGAGCTTTTGGGTACTGATGCCTATCTCGGCACCGAGTCCGAACTGGGCACCGTCGGTGAAAGAGGTGGGGGCGTTCCAGTAGACGCAGGCCGCGTCAACATGTTTCTGGAATTGGCGGGCGGTCTCTTCGTTGGCGGTGATGATAGCCTCACTGTGGCCGCTGCCGTAGCGGTCGATGTGCTCCAGTGCCTCGTCGAGTGAGCCGACGGTCTTGATGGCCATCTTATAGTCCATGAACTCCGTACCAAAGCTGTCGGCGGTGGCGTGCTGAATGAGGGGAGAGTCGAGGGTAGAGAGGGCTGCTTGTGAAGCGGCGTCGCAGTAAAGGGTAATGGCCGGCTTCCCTCCTTGAGGAGAAAGGAGAGGGGCCACAAGGGCAGGCAGGTCGTTGAGGCGGCTCTCGTGGATAATCAGACAGTCAAGAGCATTGCAGACGGAGACGCGACGGGTCTTGGCATTCGCCACAATGGCCTTGCCCATCTCCAGGTCTCCATCTTTATCGAAATAGGTGTTGACCACGCCGGCACCCGTCTCGATGACCGGGATGCGGGCAGTGTCGCGAACAAAGTCGATGAGCTTGCGTCCGCCACGGGGAATGCAGAGGTCAACGTAGCCTACTGCCGAGAGCATTTCGGCAGTGGCCTCATGGGTGGCAGGTAGCAGGGTCACAACATCTGGATTGACGCCAAACTTCGTTAGTACCTTGTGGATAACGGCCACGCCGGCCTCGTTGGAGGCTACGGCATCACGTCCGCCTTTCAGCAGACAGGCATTGCCACTCTTGAAGCAAAGCGAGAAGACGTCATAGGTGACGTTGGGGCGTGCCTCGTAGATCATGCCGATGACGCCGAAAGGAACGCTGACACGGCAGAGACGCAGACCGTTGGGCAGTGTCTTTTGCTTCGTGACATGACCAAGCGGGGAGGGTAGCGTGGCCACGTTGCGCATGTCGGAGGCAATGTCCTGCAGTCGCTTCTCCGTCAGTTGCAGACGGTCGTAGAGCGGGTTGTCCTGCGACATCTTTGCCAGGTCCGAGGCGTTGGCCTCGAGAATCGTCACCGTGTTATCAATAATTGCGTCGGCCACTGCCAGCAGAATCTCGTTTCGCTGTTGGTCGCTGAGCAGTGCCAGTGTCTTGCTGGCTCGCTTTACTCTTGCAAATTGTTCGTTCATGTTTCTTTGTTTTTGTATTTGGGGAGGGGGAGATCATAGGACCACAGACAGCTTGCCGTAATGATGATGTTGCCAAACTAACGGCTGAGGCTTGCTGCTACCGCCTACTTCTCACCTCTCAAGAACTCCGTATGCGGGGTGGTGTGGGGATGTTCTATCAGGTCGATGAGCACGTTCTCACGTTTGCCGTTGGCAATGATGACACGGATGCCTGCGTGCTGTATCTTGGTGGCTGTGGCATACTTAGACTGCATGCCGCCACGACCCGCTGAGCTCCTCTCGCTTTGTATATATTCGGAGAGGTCGGTGCCTGGCATTACTTGGGCTATGAGCTTCGAGGCTGGGTCGTCGGGATGGCCTGTGAAGATGCCGTCGATGTTTGACAGGAGTACTAATGTGTCGGCTTCCATCATCTGCGCGATGAGGCCTGACAGTTCGTCGTTATCGGTGAACATCAGCTCGGTGACGCTCACGGTATCATTCTCGTTGACAATGGGCAGCACGCCATTTTCCAGCATCACCCGCATGCAGGCTTGCTGGTTGCGGTACTGCTCGCCAGGCTGGAAGTTTTCCTTCATCGTAAGCACCTGTCCTACGTGGATGTGATATTCACGGAACAAGTCATAGTACAGGCCGATGAGTTTCGCTTGACCCAAGGCCGAAAACAACTGTCGCTGCTCCACGGAGTCCAACTCATGGTTAACGGCGTTCAGTTCACGTCGGCCACAGGCCACGGCTCCCGAGGATACCAGTATCACTTCGTAGTCATGCTGTCGTAGCCAGGCTATCTGGTCGACCAGTGCCGACATACGAGTGACGTCAAGTCGCCCGTCGGGGCGCGTCAGAGCGTTCGAGCCAATCTTTACAACGATTCTTTGTTTCATCGATAGCTATTTTTCTGCGTCTTTCTTTCGGATTTCCACACGGCGAATCTTGCCGCTAATGGTCTTCGGCAGTTCGTCCACGAACTCAATGATACGGGGATACTTATAGGGCGCAGTCTCTTTCTTTACATGTTGCTGGAGCTCTTTGATGAGGTCGTCGCCAGCTTTGTCCTTCCATTCCTTGCCCAGCACAACAGTGGCTTTGACCACCATGCCGCGAATGTCATCGGGCACTCCGGTGATGGCGCACTCCACAACGGCGGGGTGGGTCATCAGGGCGCTCTCCACCTCGAACGGGCCGATGCGATAGCCGCTGGACTTGATGACATCATCGATACGACCCTCGAACCAGTAGTAGCCGTCCTCGTCGCGCCAGGCCATGTCGCCTGTGTGATAGACCCCGTCGTGCCAGGCCTGACGGGTCAACTCCTCGTCGCGGTAGTAATGCTTGAAGAGGCCGAGGGGCTTCTTGAGGGGAGCCACCCTAATCACGATCTCACCCTTCTCACCATCCTCGCAGCTGGTGCCGTCGGCACGCAACAGGTCGATGTCGTATTGTGCGTTGGGCATGCCCATCGAGCCAGGCTTGGGAGTCATCCAGGGGAAGGTGCCCAGTGTCATGGTGGTCTCGGTCTGACCGAAGCCTTCCATCATGCGGATGCCAGTCTTCTCGAAGAACTTGTCGAAGACGGCGGGGTTCAGTGCTTCACCGGCGGTGGTGCAGTATTCGAGCGAGGAAAGGTCGTATTTCGAGAGGTCCTCACGAATCATGAAGCGATAGATGGTGGGTGGTGCACAGAAACTGGTCACCTTGTATTTCTCTATCTGGCGAAGCAGTGTGTCGGCATTAAACTTCTCATGGTCAAAGACAAAGACCGTGGCTCCGGCGAACCACTGGCCATAGAACTTGCCCCAGACGGCCTTGCCCCAGCCTGTATCGGCCACGGTGAGATGCAGACTGCCTTCGTGCAGGTTGTGCCAGAAAACGCCCGTAGTCAGGTGGCCCATGGCGTAGAGGTAGTCGTGTGCCACCATCTTTGGCTCGCCACTGGTGCCGCTGGTGAAGTACATGAGCATCGTGTCGTCATTGTCGTTGACAAAGGCCGGGCGCACAAAAGCAGGTGCCTTGCGCCACTCACTATGCCAGTCGTGCCAGGCCCCCTCCGTTGCCCCTGAGGGGTTCTCGCCCACTTGGACGAGCACTTTTACTGTGGGGCTCTCAGGCATGGCCAACTGTATCTGGCTGACGACGTAGGGATCGTCCACGCAGATGATGGCCTTGACACTTGCCCTTGTGTTCCTATACACAATGTCGTGCTTGGTCAACATGTGGGTGGCGGGAATGACGATGGCGCCAATCTTGTGCAAGGCCAGCATGACCACCCACCACTCATAGCGGCGCTTCAGAATGAGCATCACGGGATCGTTCTTGCCGATGCCCAGTGTCATCAGGTAAGAGGCGGCCTGGTCGGTCTGCTCCTTCAGTTCGGCAAAGGTGGTGCGTATCTCCTCGCCCTGGTCGTTTGTCCACAAGATAGCCAGACCATCGGGCTTTTCCTCTGCCCATGCATCCATCACGTCGTAGGCGAAATTGAAGTTCTCGGGAATGATGAACTCCAAGTTCTTGTTGTAGTCCTCCACACTTGTGAAGGTTGTCTGTTTCAAAAATCTTTCTACCATAATAATCCTTTTCCCTATTTTCTATTCGACTGTAAAGGCGAGGAACTTCACTGCCTTGTCGCCGACTGCCAGCATGCCGTGAGGCTTAGAAGAGTCAAAATAGATGGAGTCGCCCTCTTCCAACACAATGGTCTTTCCGCCAATATAAAGCTCCATCTTGCCTTCCAGCACCAGGTTGAACTCCTGGCCGGCATGCGAGTTCTTGTAAATCGTATGGGCACCGGGCTTCGGCTCGACAGTGACGATGAACACGTCGGCCTTATGGCCCACAAAACCGCCTACGAGACTCTGATACTTGTAGGCCTTCGTACGTTCTATACTCATGCCCTGCCCCTTGCGCGTCACGTAGTATGACTTCATGTGGGGCGACTCGGCGAAAATCAATTCTTCGGTTGAAACGCCGTATTTGTGGGCAATCTTCATCAAGTTAGAAATCGTGATGTCGAGTTCTCCCTTCTCTATCTTCTCATACTTCTCCGGGGCGATGCCGATGGTCTCTGCCATCTCACTTACGGGAATATCGAGCACGTCGCGCAATCCGCGCAACCGCTCGCCTATTTGTTTCAGCTGGTCTTCCATGTGGTCGTAAAGTTTTAATTTGGTGCAAAATTACGAAGTTTTTGTGATATAAAGGAAACAAAAAGGCACAAATTGTGATAAAGTGCTCACAATTCGTGCCATATATTCATTTATGTGCATATTGTTTCAGCTATTCCTCACGCCAGATGGGCATGGTCATGCAGCGGGCTCCGCCGCCGGCTCGGGGCAGTTCGCTGGCGGGGAATACGGCCACGAACTTCTCGTAGTCGTCCATCACCACCTTGCCGCTGCAGATGTCCTTAGCCTGCAAGACGGCAAATCCTGCCTTGTCGAGAGCCTCTATGGTCAGGGCATTACGGCGGTAGCCCAGCACCTTGCCGTCGCCGAGTGAGAAGAAGTTGGCACCGCTGTGCCATTGCTCACGCAACTGTACCCACGGGTCGTATCCGCCACCGAAGATGGGGTCGATATCCCACTCCAGATGCCGCAGTCCTGTGACGAGGTCTTTCACCTGCCGATAGCTTATCTTCCCATGCTTGATGCTGATGAGCGTGGTGTCCTTGCCTGCAAAGAGGCCCTGCTTGCGCAACATGGGCTCAAAGGCCATGCACTGATGTTTGCCTAAGAACGTGAAGACCATGTCGAGATGGATGAACGACTCGGGTTCACGGGGTAGCTCTTGTACCAGGATATGGAAGTTCTCGTGTTTCTTGGCAATGGTATTGGCCAGGAACTCAATGCCCTTGGCGTTGGTGCGGATGCCTTCGCCCACGACAAGTAGGTTGGGTGAGGCGATGTGGATGTCGCCGCCCTCTGTGCGGGCCTTTGGGTTCCAGTGGGCTGCATTAAGCGTCTCGACCCCGAAGAAATGGCGGAATATGGCCTCGTAGATGAGCGACTCACGTTCACGCACTTCGAATGACATGCTGTTGATGAGTACTCGGTTGTAGATGGTCGACGAGGCGTCACGAGTGAACAACAGGTTGTATAGCGGTTCCAGCAGGTAGCGGTTGTCGTTGATACCCTCCCACTGTGGGTTCTCGTAACCTTCGATGAGGATGCGAGCCAGTTTCTTATGTGTCATCCCCATGAGTTCCTCGGCCAGTCGTTCATTGGTGCCTCCCGACATCTTGATGGGCCGGTGGCCGTAGTTGAAGACGCTCTCAGTGACCAGGTGCGTCTTGATTTCCTCATTCTTCAGCAGTTCTTCGAGTATGTCTTCCACGTAGTACACCTGTGCCCACTTTTCCAGTACGCCGCAAAAGCGGCTATATTCGATATCGACGTTCATGCGATCCAGAATGTCGCTGTAGAGGGCATGGGCGCAGTTCATAGGCGTCATGCGCTCAATCTCTACACCTGGGCGGTGCAGCAGTACCGCACGCAGGCGGCCGGTTTCCGAGGAAACGTTCACGGTACAAGGGGTATGATTCTTCATAATAGGAAATAGTTTGTTTTAAGGTTCAGGTGCAAAGTTACTCTTTTTTCATGAAACTTGCAAATTTATTTGTTGGTTTGTTTGACAAGTCTTGTCAATTGATAACAAACCGCGAGATTCCTTGGATAGACAAGGAGTCTCGCGGTTGCAAGTTCATCAAATGGTTTCACTACTTCATGTAAGTGTAGCGGTAATCAGTGGGTGACACTAATGTCTCCTTGATGACACGAGGAATCATCCAGCGGATGAGATTGAATTCGCCGCCGGCCTTGTCGTTGGTGCCGCTGGCACGAGCACCGCCGAAGGGCTGCATGCCTACGACAGCTCCCGTGGGCTTGTCGTTGATATAGAAGTTGCCGGCGGTGTAGCACAGGCGGTCGGTCATCTGCTCCACGGCCATGCGGTCGCGTCCAAAGACGGCACCCGTCAGTCCATAGGGCGAGGTTTCATCGCACAGTTGCAGGGCTTCTTCCACCTTGTCGTCGTCGTAGGGATAGACGGTGATGATTGGGCCGAAAATCTCTTCTTCCATTGACTTGAAGTGGGGGTTAGTGGTCTCGATGACCGTAGGCTCTACAAACCAGCCCACCGTCTTATCGCACTTGCCGCCCACGACAATCTTGGCATCGGAAGCTGCTGCGGCATAGTCGATGTATGACTTGCACTTATCGAACGAAGCCTCGTCGATGACTGCATTGACGTAGTTCATGGGCTCGCAGACGTCGCCCATCTTGATTTCGGCGCACATACGGCGGATGTTCTCCAATACATCGGGCCACAGGCTCTTGGGGATATACATGCGGGAAGCTGCCGAGCACTTCTGTCCCTGGAACTCGAAGGCACCGCAGAAGGCAGCGGTGGCCACTGCTTTCTTGTCGGCAGAGGGATGCACGAAGATAAAGTCCTTGCCGCCCGTCTCGCCCACCAGTCGAGGATAGCTAACATAGCGGTCGAGGTTGGAGCAGGCCTGTTGCCAGAGACTCTTGAACGTGGCTGTGCTTCCGGTGAAGTGTATGCCAGCGAAGTGCTTCGACTGCGTGGCTACCTCGCCGATGAGGGCACCGCTGCCAGGCAGGAAGTTGACTACGCCATCGGGCAGGCCAGCCTCTTTGTAGAGTTGCATCAAGTAGTAGTTGGAGAGCAGGGCCGTGGTGGAGGGCTTCCATATAGCCACATTGCCCAACAATACGGGTGTCATGCAGAGGTTTGAGGCAATTGAGGTGAAGTTGAACGGCGTCACGGCGAGCACGAAGCCCTCCAATGGGCGGTACTCGGTGTGGTTCAGTTGTCCGTTGCCATCCTTCGGCTGCATGGCATAGATTTTCGAGGCATAGTGTACGTTGTAGCGGAAGAAATCGATGGTCTCGCAGGCACTGTCAATCTCGGCCTGATAGAAATTCTTGCTCTGGCCCAGCATCGTGGCGGCGTTCATGATGGGGCGATATTTCGTTGCCAGCAGTTCGGCCATCTTCATCACAATAGCGGCACGAGTGGTCCATGGTGTGCGGCTCCATTCTTGCCAAGCCTTCATGGCTGTCTCTATGGCCAGCTCAATCTCGGCCTTGCCCACCTTGTGGTAGGTGGCCAACACATGCTGGTGGTCGTGGGGGCAGGTTACGGTGCCGGTGTTGCCGGTGCGGATTTCCTTGCCACCGATAATAATGGGAATGTCAACGACGATGTTCTTCTGGCGTTCCAGCTCTTTTTCGAGTGCAACACGTTCTGGCGATCCTGCCAGATAGCCCTTTACCGGCTCATTGGCCGGTGTGGGAAATGTGATAATGGAATTGTTCATAGACTATTGTATTGTTTTAGGGATGGGTCTTTGCCTTGTAGGGCTTTTGGACCTTAGAGAAAAAGTTCCGCCATCATGCAGCGGGCACTGCCGCCGCCTGCAGTCTCAATGGTATGGATATCGGGACTGACGATGCGGGTGTACTTGGAGAGCGTAGCAAGTTGTTCGGGATTGAGTGACTGGCGGGCCGTCTGGCTCATCACCAAGAGCTGTTCGCCACGTTCGTTGTTAAGTTCCAACATGTTACCGGCAAACTGGTGCATCTGCTCCAAGGTGATAGCTACCACTTCCTTGCCGTTTTCCTGAAGTAGGTCTGTTAGTTGCTGCCGCTGTGCTGCGTCCTTGATGGAGTCGAGACAGACCACGGCCTGACGGGTGCCTACGTGCATCACTACGTTTGTGTGGTAGACAGGTGTGCCCTGTTCGTCTTCACTGTGAAAGGCATAGTAGCGATAGTTCAACGTCTTTGCCCACTCTTCAAGAATAGCCTCGTTGGTGCGGGGCGACAGGCAGGCGTATGCCATGTGGTGCTCACGGTCGAGGACCAATGAGCCTGTGCCTTCGAGGAAGCGGCCCGACGATTCGTAGGGGGTGAAATCAACGTCGCGTATGCAGTGAAACTGCCGAAAAGCTTCCTTTAGTTTCGTGCGTTCCAGTCGGCGGTTTGGTGCGTACATGGGATAGAGTACCAGCGTGTCGCCGTGGGTCGAGAAACAGTTGTTTGGGAAGATGCTGTCGGGTGTCGGCGGCTCGGACGTATCCTGCAACACGTCGACCACAATACCGTTCTCGCGGAGCAAGTTGACGAAGGCGTCAAACTCCCGGAGGGCTTTCTGGGCCGTAGCTTCCGCATCGTTATTTCTCTGCTGAAAGGCATTGTTCGTAGCCGTCTGCTCGTTGAAGGCAAAGCGGACGGGACGCACCATGAGTATGTGGTTAGTTGTCTGCATCAATTCGTGTGATTCGTTGTCGAAAGACTATTTGATTTCCTCAAACGTTTGCTTGATGATTCCGATGGCCTCACGCAGTTCGCTCTCCGTGATGCAGAGTGGTGGGGCGAAGCGGATGATGTCGTCGTGGGTGGGCTTGGCCAAGAGACCGTTGTCCATCATGCGTAGGCAGATGTCCCAGGCGGTCTTGTTGCCGATTGGCTTCGTGACGATGGCATTGAGCAGGCCACGACCACGCACTTCAACGATAAATGGTGAATTGATCTTCTTGATTTCTTCGCGGAAGATACGGCCCATCGCCTCGGCATTCTCCACCAGATGCTCGTCCTTCACCACCTTCAGTGCTTCGACAGCCACACGAGCTGCCAACGGGAATCCACCGAATGTAGATCCGTGTTCGCCGGGCTTGATGTTAAGCATGATGTCGTCGTCGGCCAGACATGCCGAGACCGGTAGCACACCACCGCCAAGTGCCTTGCCTAAGACTACGATATCGGGACGTACACCGTCATGCTCAGAGCAGAGCATACGGCCAGTGCGGGCAATGCCCGTCTGAACCTCGTCGGCAATGAAAAGCACATTGTGCTCGTGGCACAAGTCATAGCACTTCTTCAGGTAGCCATCATCGGGTACGAACACGCCGGCTTCGCCTTGAATGGGCTCGGCGATGAAGCCTGCAACCTCGGAGCCGTTTTCTTCGAGTGCTCGACGCAACGCCTCCACGTCATTATAAGATATGCGAATGAATCCTGGTGTCAGCGGACCGTAGTTGTCATACGAGCTGGGGTCGTTGCTCATGGTGATGACCGTCACTGTGCGACCGTGGAAGTTGCCTTCGCAGCAGATAATCTTGATCTTGTCATTGGGAATGCCCTTTTTCACAGCGCCCCAGCGACGAGCCAGTTTCAGGGCGGTCTCCACGCCTTCGGCACCAGTATTCATGGGCAGGATGCGGTCATAGCCAAAATATTCATGCATGAACTGCTCATATTCGCACAGTGCGTCGTTGTAGAAGGCACGGCTGGTCAGGCAGAGCACGTCGGCCTGGTCTTTAAGTGCTTTCACAATACGGGGATGGCAGTGACCCTGATTTACAGCCGAATAGGAAGATAGGAAATCAAAATACTTTTTTCCTTCGACATCCCACACATAGATGCCTTTGCCTTGGTGAAGTACGACGGGAAGCGGGTGGTAATTGTGTGCACCATACTGCTCCTCCAAATCCATGAATTGCTTGGATGTTTTCAGTGTTTTAGTAGCCATAATAGATTGTTGGTTATTCTATGATGGCTACAAATTTAGCGAATATTTATCAATATCCAGTTAGTTTTTGAGATAATTAATGTTAAAGAAGGCAGGACTCGTTATTTGAGTCCTGCCTTTAGTCCGCGAATCACTGCTGATGAGAATCCAGCATGTTCCATTTCGTTCAGTCCCTTGATGGTCACACCCTGCGGTGTAGTCACCAAGTCGATGGCTGCCTCAGGGTGGAGACCGGTGGCTGTGAGCAGTTCGATGGCACCTCGCAATGTCTGTAAGACTACCTGCTTGGCCTCGTCGGCCTTGAATCCTAACTCCACGGCACCCTCGCTGGAAGCACGGATGTAACGCATGGCATAGGCTATGCCGCAGGAGGCCAAAGTGGTTCCGGCGGCCAGATGGGCCTCGTCAGTAATGAGCGTGCCACCCATCTCATTGTAGATGTCGACGATAATCTTTATGGCTTTCTCCGATGCAGTGATGGGAGCGATGAAAGTCATTGATGCCATCTGCGCAATGGCGATATTGGGGATGACGAGCAGAAGTGGCGGACAGCTAAGTCCCAACCACTCTTCGATACTGGATGAGGGGACGCCTGCAGCAACGACAACGAGAATCTGTCGCTGTGGTGCCAGTACGTCCTTTATCTGTCGTAAAACCACCTCCACAAGCCACGGCTTGACCACCACGCATACGATGTCTGACTTTTCGGCAGCCTCGATATTATCTTCTGTGACGTTGACGCCCATCTTGCGGAATTTCTGAAGCGTCTGTTTGTTAGGGTCGGCTACAGTAATATCCTCGTTCTTGAAGTAGTTACCTTTGACCAGTCCCTCTACGGTAGTGCCACCCATGGCACCTGCACCTATTACACTTATTTTCATGTTAATATATCCTTTTCACTTACAAAACTGCAGAGAACCGTTTCGTAAACTCATCGGCCAGTTCCTTAGTAAAACACAGTGGTGGTAACAAGCGGAGCACGTTGGTGCCAGAACATCCGGTGAATACGTGTTGTTCCTTCAACAGACGTTCACGCAAAGGTTTCTGTTCTTCCTCCAACTCGATGCCAATCATCAGACCACGACCACGCACCTCCTTAATCTTCTTATTATTCAGTTTCTTGATATTCTCCATGAGATAGTTGCCCACTTCGTTGGCATTCTCTACCAACTGCTCCTGTTCCATGACATCGAGCACTGCCAGTGCAGCAGAACATCCTAAGTGATTACCACCAAAAGTGGTGCCTAACTGTCCATAAACGGGCTGGAAATCAGGCGAAATAAGGACAGCACTCATGGGGAAACCATTGGCAATGCCCTTTGCCACAGTGATAATGTCGGGCTTGATGCCTAACCACTGGTGGGCGAAGAACTTGCCGGAACGGCCGTAGCCACATTGAATCTCGTCACAAATAAGCGTCACGCCATAACGTTTGCAGGCATAGGCCAATTTCTGGGCGAACTCAGGTGTTGCCATCTGTACACCGCCTACGCCCTGAATAGGCTCCAGGATGACGGCACAGATGCCACCACGTGACAATTCGCGTACCCATGGCTCTACATCGTTCAACGGCAGGAAACGCACATGATGGTTATCATTCAACGAAGCGCGAATCTTCGGGTTGTTGGTTACTTCGACGGCGAGCGAAGTGCGACCATGGAAGGCATGCTCGCAAGACAGGATGCGGGTCCTTTCTGGACAACGGAACGATGCTAACTTCAGGGCATTCTCATTGGCTTCGGCACCACTATTCACAAGAAACAGCTGGTAATCCTCGTAGCCACTTATCTTGCCAAGGCGTTCGGCCAGTTCCTGCTGCAGCTTGTTGACCACGGAGTTACTGTAGAAGCCAATCTTCGCAAGTTGTTCCGATACCTTATTTATATAATGTGGATGCGAATGGCCAATGGAGATGACGGCGTGACCACCATACATGTCAATGTATTCCTGGCCTTTATCGTCCCAGACCTTGCATCCTTCGCCTTTGACTATATTGATATCGAAAAGCGGATATACGTCAAATAGTTTCATATAGTAATGTTAAAATGAATAGTAAAATTGCCTTAAAATGCACTCGCCTTTAGCCTTAGTCCAGCTTTCTCGTCCAGCCCAAACATTAGATTCAAGTTCTGTACGGCCTGACCTACAGCTCCTTTCAGGAGGTTGTCGATGCACGAGGTAATGAGTAGCTTGTTGCCATATTTCTCGCAATGAACCAGGGCTTTATTCGTGTTCACCACTTGTTTCAGGTCGAGAGGCTGATCACTGTAATGGGTGAATGCTGCACCATCGTAGAATTCTTTGTAGGCTTCAATGATATCGTCCAGCGGGGCGGGTGTTCTCACCACTGCAGTGCAGAAGATGCCACGGGCAAAAGGACCACGATAGGGGATAAAGTCGATGGAGGCATCGAGATAGCCCTGTACCTGACGGAGTGACTGCAGAATCTCAGCAATATGCTGGTGTTGGAAGGGCTTGTAGATGCTGAGGTTGTCGGCTCGCCAAGAGAAATGAGTAGTGGCACCGGGCTTCTGTCCCGCCCCCGTAGAACCAGTTATGGCATTGACCGCCACATCCTCTTTCAGCAGGTTCAGGTGGGCAGCAGGTAACAAGGCAAGTTGGATGGCAGTGGCAAAGCATCCAGGGTTAGCCACATGCTGTGCCTTCACAATTTCATTCTTGTTGATTTCGGGCAGTCCATAGACGTAATCGTGGCTGCCTTTAATGCGGAAGTCCTGTGCGAGGTCGATAATTTTTACTCCTTCAGGGATGGCGTGTTCTTTGAGGAACTGTTCGCTCTTCCCGTGGCCGAAGCAGAAGAACAACACATCAATCTGGTCAAAGGGCATCTGATCGGTGAAGCGTAGCTCAGTTTCCCCGGCAAGTCCTTCATGTATGTCGGATACCAGATTACCAGCATTGCTTTCGCTGTTGGCAAAAACAATCTCTGCCTCTGGGTGGTTCAGCAGAAGCCGAATAAGTTCGCCACCTGTATAGCCTGCTGCGCCTAAGATACCAACGCGTATTTTCCCACTTGTCCCTCCTTGGGGGGAAGAAATATAGTTTTCTGACATAAAGCGTCCTATTTTGATTGATGATTTCCTCTCACAAAGGGGAGGTTCGGAGTTGGCCTATCTCTCCTCTTCCTTATGTATTCCGTAATAGACACGGAGTGGGGTAGAGCTGACCTTGATGAAACCCTTGGCCTCGTCGGCAGTCCAACCTGTCTGCGTCTCTCCATATTCGCCAAGTTTGCTCTTGGTAAGGTCGTTGGGAGAGTCTATGCCTACAGTCTCGAAGCTGTAGGGACGCAGTTTCAGGATGGCAGTACCAGTGACGTTGCGCTGGCTGCTGGTAAGCATAGCTTCAATATCGGGCATGACGGGCTCTAAGTATTGGCTTTCATGTAGGAACATGCCGTACCAGTTGGCCACTTGGTCTTTCCAGTACTGCTGCCATTTTGAGAGAGTTGACTTCTCCAACAGGCGGTGAGCTTCAATTATCAGTTTGGGGGCGGCAGCCTCAAAACCTACACGACCCTTTATGCCGATGATGGTGTCACCTACATTGGCATCGCGGCCAATAGCATAGGATGCTCCTATTTCCTCAATGCGTTGGATGGCTTTCACACGATCACTGAATTTCTCTCCATTGACACCGACAATCTCGCCCTTCTCAAACTCAATCTTCAGCAGAGCCTCTTGCTCTTTGGCCGTAACATGCTTCAAATAAGCTTCTTCGGGCAGGCACTGTGTGGGGTCAAGCAATTCGCCACCGCAGATAGACGTGCCCCAAATACCTACATTATAGGAGTATTTCAGTTTTGTGAAGTCAGCAAAGAATCCGTGTTCATTCAGGTAGTCCACTTCTTCTTTTCGCGTCAGTTTCTTGTCACGTGTCAGGGTGATAATTTCTACACCTGGTGCCATGACAAGGAACGTCATGTCGAAGCGAATCTGGTCGTTGCCTGCACCTGTTGAGCCGTGGGCTATGGCATCGGCACCAATTTCGTTGGCATAGCGGGCAATGGCAATAGCCTGAAAGATACGCTCTGAACTGACAGAAATGGGGTAGCAATTGTTGCGGAGCACATTGCCGAAAATCATGTATTTCAGTGACTTGGAGTAATATTCCTGCGTCACGTCAAGTGTTACATACTTTACTGCGCCTAACTTGTAAGCGTTCTCCTCATTGGTCTTCAGTTGTTCTGCGCTGAATCCGCCCGTATTGGCGCAGGCGGCATAGACGTCATACCCGTCCTGCGTGAGTTTCATTACAGTGTAACTTGTGTCCAATCCACCGCTGAATGCTACTACTACTTTTTTCTTAGCCATAGTTTTTTACCTCCTTAGTTAGGAGAATGAGGTCAGATTACGAGCCTCCTGAGATTTTGGACTTACCAAGCGGCAAAGCCGTTCGTGGAGGTTGGGGTCTGAATGCCCATCGTATCTTTCCCTTTAAAATGTTTATTTATGTAATGGAAGAGTCTGTTCAGACCCCAAATGTCCATAATTGAGGGACTTTGGCTAATTCAGACCCTTCCCCTCCAATAGGGGGTTCTGTTCTTCGAGTTCTTCCAAGTGACGAATGCGAGCCATCACTTCCTCTGGGATTTTTGCTGGCAGTTGTTCTGTAGGGTCGAACAACATGCCGGTACAGATGCAATATCTGCGGTCTGTGCGATGTAGCACGTCAACATTAATGCACCCTTCGCAGCCTTGCCAGAATGACTCATCGTCGGTCAGTTCGGAAAAGGTGACAGGCTTGTAGCCTAATTGGGTATTCATTGCCATGACAGCAGCACCGCTGGTCAACGAGAATATTTTGGCATGCGGCCATCGGGTGCGAGCCAGTGTGAAGGTCATGTCCTTGATACGCTTGGCCAGTCCTATGCCTCTAAAGTCAGGATGGACAATAAGACCACTCGTGGTGACATATTGCTTGTTACCCCATGTTTCAATATAACTGAAACCAGCCATTCGGCCATCTTTTGACAAGGCAATGACTGCCTTGGCCTCTTTCATCTTATTGGCTACATACTCATGAGTGCGCTTGGCGATACCCGTTCCACGAACTTTGGCAGCTTCGGCTATGGTGTCCAAAATGGTGTCCACATATTTTTCATGTTCCGGCCCTGCCACAAGCACCTCTATTTCGTCTTTCTCCATTTGTTCTGTCTTGATCTACTTCCTTTTTTCTACTCCTTCTTCAGGACATTGTTCAGGGCTTTGATAACCTCCTGATGACTAATACCTTCTTTAATGACAATGAAGATGGTGTCACCGCCCGCCACTGTGCCAAGAATCTGGGGTAGGTTGCTGTGGTCTATGTTCCACGCCAATGCGCTGGCGTAGCCTGTGTGCGTCTTGATAACGGCCATGTTGCCCGAAAAATTAATGCTGATGGAACTTGACATCTGCATCATTTCGCGTATGGAGGTAGTAGATGGTACACGTTTATACAAGGCATCATTGGGAAGCACATAGACATAACTTCCGCCCATGGTGGCTGCCTTGGCCACCTTCAGTTGCTTCAAGTCGCGGCTCAGGGTGGCCTGCGTCAGTTTGAAACCTTCGTTTTGCAAAGCCTTTAGCAGTTCGTCTTGACTGCCCATTTGCTGGCTGCTGATAATCAGTCGCAGCGCTTCAAGTCGGTCGTTCTTAACTTTCATCCGTTAGTCGTTCGTTGGTATATTTATACGTTGCAGTGTGCAAAAGTAATTGTTTTCTTTTAATCTGCCAAATTATTCTGCATATTTTTGTAAATCTGTAGCTTTTTTCTGCCAAAATGTTCCGATTTGCAATAATTAAGCGGTGCATACAGACATAAAGTCCGTATGCACCGCTATAGGTGATAGTAAGCTCAAATGGGCTTATTTCATGATGATCTTCTTGCCATTGATGATGTAGAGACCCTTATTGGCCTTCTGCACCTTCTGGCCGCTCAGATTATAGACTGTGCCGTTCTTCTTCTCGGTATTAACTGTGGTAATGCCTGAAGGATTCTTGGTCAGAGTAGAGGCAACCTCTGTAGGAACTTCAAACTTCACGTTATCGAAGATGAATTCGGTAGCCACCTTGTTCTTTGCCAAGTTGAAGGCGATGGTCTGGAAAATCTTCAGATAGCCTCCGTCAGCCTGTGTGCCGTCGCACTGTGAAGCAACGGTAGTCTCGGTCTCGTAGTGCTGCCACTCTGTGGTGAACTTGGGTGAACCTGCGCATGCCCAGTGGATGTACTGACCAGGCTCGTTGTGGCTCTGGGTGTCTGCCTCACCTTCAACGCTTGCCTTATAGTCGAAGCTGAATCTGAACTTAGTGCCAGCAGGCAGCTGATAAGGTACACGAACGAAGAACTGAGTATCCCAATCCTGTCCAGGATTGTCTGCCGACTGAACTTTCACAGCCTTGCTGCCATTCACGCCGATACCATCGGTAGGCATAGCCATGAACGGACCGCCTACGCCCTGCTCAGTTGCATAGAAGCATTCCATGCTTTCGCCTTCCATGTCACCATTGACCAGAAGATCTGTCCAGCTGTCGATGACGGGAGCCTTCTGCATCCAGATGCCAAAGTTGTCGAAGCGATATTCGGTAGCAGTAGCTTCCTCTGAGAGGTTGAAAGCAATGCTCTGCATGTTGGACATCTCGCTGGAAACCTCTACGTCAGCCGAGAAGTGCTGCCATTCGGTAGTAAAGTTTACATCGCCGATGCAAGCCCAGTGCATATAACCACCAGGTTCGCCATGAGCCTGAGTTGAGGCCTTTGCAGCCTTGTCGGCCACGTAGTCGAACTCAACGTGCAGCTTCGTACCAGCGGGCAGGGTCTCGTTCAAGCGGATGAAGAACTGAGTATCCCAAGCCTGAGCAGGACTGTCAGCTGATTTCACCACGATACCACGGCTCTGGTCCTTACCAGCACCTGGAACGATGGTCGAGCCTACGATGGCGGTAGAAGGAGCTTCCTTTGAGAAGAAGTTCTCTACGTTGTTGCTTGCAAGATTACCGTTAGAGATAAGGCTTGTCCAGCCCTCAGGAGCAACCAGCTCAGGAGCATCGGGATTGACAACTTCTGCCTTAGCGAACTTCACGTTCTTGAATGACAGCCATGAGATGTTGTTGTCGGCAGCCACGTTGAACTGAATCTTCAGCACGCCGTCAGCTCCAACCTTACCTGTAGCCTTGACATCCTTCAGGAACATCTGTGAAGTGCCCACCTGGTCACCGTCGGACACGTTGACAGCCTCACCCTCGTTCACGCTCAGCGTAATGCCGTAGGCAGGAGCCTCAACATCATTCTTAATACGTACGCGTACCCATGCGGTAACCTCATAGTCGCCCTCGGGCAGGTCGTTCATCGTAGCGGTGAGGGTCTTCTCACCCAGAGAATTGGCGTCGCCAGTCCAGTATTCGAAGAACGGAACATGGAAGTTAGAACCGTCGCTGTCGCCCTCAACACTCCATGTGTTGATGTAATAGGGTGCATCGTTGAAGTCGGGGTTGGTGTCCCATGCGCTCAGGAGGAAGTTGTCGCAGGTGATGCTTGCGTGCCAGCCAGTGACCACGGTCGGGTCTTGCAGGGCACCAGCCTCAGCCTTTGTCAGCGAGCCGTCGAGGTACTTCACCTCCCACTGTGTGTAGTATTCGTTCAGGGCCTCCTCGGTGTAAACGTTGGTGCTCTCAACGAGTTCCTTCATCTTCGGCAGCACGTTCTTAGCGGTCAGCGAAGCCTCAGCCTTCTCAACAGCGGCCTTCAGGATCTCGATGGC
>Ga0326511_10001279_pt1 | contig 21127 bp, 29 predicted proteins | sample 0_2496_0518_D_FD_203701 | JGI IMG/M metagenome (GOLD analysis project Ga0326511, IMG submission 203701) | Bovine rumen microbial communities from UC Davis, California, United States - 0_2496_0518 | ecosystem: Host-associated > Mammals > Digestive system > Stomach > Rumen | place: USA... | reverse complement strand
TTGAAATCTTCACGCGCGGCGGGCGGCAGCAGGCCGTCGAAGTGCGCGCGCAGGATCTTTTCCAGGACGCCGCGGACGAGTTCCGCCTGCGGGAGCTGGCGCTCAACATCTGCGTCAACAAGATCGCCAACGCCGTCGGACGCTGCGACTTCCGGACCTTTTCCGGCGGGAAGGAGATCTTCGACGAGCTCTGGTACCGGTGGAACGTCGAGCCGAACGGGAACCAGAACAGCTCCGCGTTTTTGCACAAGCTGATCTATAAGCTCTGCACGGAAAACGAGACGCTGATCATCTCCCAGCGCAGGCGCACCGGCCAGCTTGACATGCTGGTCGCGGACAGCTGGCACGCGGACGAGGGCTACACGACGCGCCGCAGCGAATACCGAAAGGTGAAGGTCGGCTCCGTCGAGTACGACAAGACCTTCTACGAGCCGGACGTCCTGCACCTGCGCCTCAACCATCTGAACCTGCAGCCGATCCTGACCGCGCTTTACGCGAGCTATAAGCGCATGATCTCCGTCGCCGTCTCGGCCTACGAGTTCGGCGCCGGTCAGCACTGGAAGGTGCACATCGATCGCATGCAGCGCGGCGACACCGAGATGGAGGGGCGGCTGAAAAAGATCCTCGACGAGGACCTGAAGACGTTTTTGAAGTCGCCGATCGCCGCGATCCCGGAATATGACGGGATCACCTACACCGACCTGTCAAAAGGAACGGGCAGCGACAAAAACCTCGACGACGTGCAGAAACTCTTTTCGGACGTGTACGCCCGCACCGCGCAGGCCTTCGGCATCCCGGTCGTGCTCATGACCGGGCAGGTCGAGGGCACGAAGGACGCGACACAGCGCTTCCTGACCGACTGCATCGACCCGATCTGCGACCAGCTGCAGGAGGAGATCCAGCGGAAAGAGTTTTCCTTCGAGGAATTTAAAAACGGGGATTTCATCCGGGTCGATTCCTCGGCCATTTCCCATTTTGATCTTTTCGACAATGCCGCGAACATCGAAAAGCTGATCGGCTCCGGCGCGTACTCGATCAACGACGTGCGCCGCGCGGCAAATCAGCCCAGGATCCCGGAAGTCTGGGCGGACGAGCATTACATGACGCTCAACATCTCCACGGTCGCCGAGCAGACGCGGCCGCTGGAGTGATTGAACGGGAAAGGAGGAAACCATGAGAGAACGCATGTGGGAACTGCGGCAGGCCGCAGATCCCGGCACGCTTGAGCTCTACATCTACGGCGACGTCGAGGGCGATTACTACGACTGGTGGTCGGGCGAGATCATCCGGTCGGAGACCTCGGCGAACGCATTCCGCGACGCCCTCGCCTCCTATCCGGACGTCACAGAGATCCGGCTGTACATCAACAGCTACGGCGGCTCCGTCTTCGAGGGCACGGCGATTTATAACCAGCTTCGGCGCCATCCGGCGCACAAGACGGTCTATGTCGACGGCTTTGCCTGCTCGATCGCGTCCGTCATCGCCATGGCAGGCGACACGGTCGTCATGCCGAGAAACACGATGATGATGATCCACAACATGTGGATGCGCGCGGAAGGCAACGCCGCGGCGCTTCGCAAGGCGGCGGACGATCTCGACACGATCAACGCGGCAGGCCGTGCTGCCTACCTCGAAAAGGCCGGCGAAAAGCTCGGCGAGGAAAAGCTCACCGAGATGATGGACGCCGAGACCTGGCTGACCGCCGAGGAGTGCATCGCCTACGGCCTGGCCGACGAATACGCCGAGGCCGACGCAGATCTTAGCAAGGCGCAGGGCATGCTGCAGAAGGCAAACCTTGCGCTGAGCAAACAGGTCGAGGTCAACCGCTCGATTGCCGCGCTTCTGCGGCAGCTCGCGCAGCCGGCACAGGAGCCGGAGCACAAGCCCGAGCCGGAGCCCGAACCCGCGCCCGAACCCGAACCGAAACAAACCCTGATGAGCTTCCTGGCTAGAAGCCTGGAATGAAAAAACGAAAGGAGAAAATCCCATGGCATTCAACCCGAACAAAACCGACCGCGAAGCGATCCGCGCCAAGATGACGCAGGCGCTGCGCGACAATGACGCCGAAGCCTACGCCGCGGCTTCCATGGAGCTGTCCGGCTCCATCGCCGAGGAGCTGCGCGAGCAGTATGACGCGCGCTTCGACGAACTCAAGCAGGACATGGACAGCCGCATCCTCGCTGCCCGCGGCGTGCGTCAGCTGACCAGCGCCGAACGCGACTTCTACCAGAAAATGCTCAAGGCATCCGCCTCCACGGATCCGCGTCAGGCCTTCACCGGCGCCGACGCCGCAATCCCGACGACGGTCATCGAATCCGTTTTTGAGGACCTGCGCCGCGATCATCCGCTGCTTTCCCGCATCCGCTTCCAGCCGACCGCGGGCAAGGCCAAGATCATCATCGGCACCGACGGCTATCAGACCGCCGCATGGGGCGCGCTCAACACCGCCATCGTGCAGGAGATGAGCGCCGGCCTTGTCGCCCTGGACGCGAACGCCTGCAAGCTGTCCGCCTTTGTCTACGTCCCGAAGGACGCACTGGAGCTGAGCCCCGAATGGCTCGACACCTATGTGCGCGAATGTCTGTACGAGATGTACGCAAACGGCCTCGAGTACGGCATCGTCGTCGGCACCGGCAAGGACATGCCGATCGGCATGATGCGCGACGTCTCCCCGACCGCTTCCGTCGTCGGCGGCGTGTACCCGGCAAAGAACACCGTCGCCGTGACCGATCTTTCCCCGGCCACCGTCGGCAACCTCCTGAGCCTGATCGCACTCGACGAAAACGGCAAGAGCCGCGCCGTGCGCGACGTGATCCTGCTGGTCAACCACCAGGATTATTTCGGCCGCATCTTCCCGGCAACCACCGTCATGGCGGACGACGGCACCTACCGCCGCGACGTCCTTCCGTTCCCGATCGACGTCATCCCGGTCGGCTGCCTCGACAGCGGCAAGGCCGTCCTCGGCCTCGCCTACCGCTACGCGGCCACCGTGGCCGGCGCGGACCGCGTCGAGTACTCCGACGAGTACCAGTACGTCGAGGACAACCGCACCTACATCGTCAAGGGCTTCGGCTACGGCCGCGCCAAAGACGACAACGCCTTCCTCTACCTCGACATCTCCGGCATCACGCCGTATGTCCCGCAGGTCGTCTCCGTCGACGGCAAGACCAAGTCCAACGTCGCCACGCTGTCCGCCCTGCGCGTCGGCGCGAACACCCTGACCCCGGCCTTCTCTGCTTCCACGATTTCCTACACCCTCGCCGTCTCCACCGGCGCGAGTGAGGTCTTCTTTGCGGCCCCGGCCGACGCGGGCGCGACGGTCCAGCTGAAGAAGGGCTCGACCGTGATCGCCAACGGCGACGTCGTGACCTTCGCGGCGGGCGAGACCGCCCTCACGGCCAAGGTCACCGCCGAAAACGGCAGCACCACGAAGACCTACACGGTCACCGTAACCGCGTCGTAACGTATGCAGCGCAGCGAAGTCCCGGCCGCCCTGCTTGAGGACGTCAAGACCTACCTGCAGATCACATGGACCGATCAGGCCACGGACGACCGAATCCGCGGCCTGATCGCCTCCGGCACGCAGTACCTCGACGCGATCGCGGGCGAGCCGATGAACTACCAGCGCGACGGCGATGCGCGCACGCTGCTTTTTGAGTACGCGCGATACGCCCGCGACGCCGCGCTGGACGTTTTTGAGACAAACTTCCGCCACCTGCTGCTCGGCATGCAGGCGGAAATGAGGAGCCTAAGAGATGTGGAAGAAACCATCGCGGCCGGATCATGCGGTCAGTCAGAGCTTTAACTCCGGCGTCGTCCGGATCCTGACCGTCACGGACGTGGCCGCGCCCGGCCGTATGCCGGCCCCGGCGCTTGCCGAGAAGGCCCGCCTGCCCTTTGAGGAGCGGCGCGTCGGCGTGTCCCGCTTTTACAATGCCCTGCAGGCGCAGGTGCGCATCGAGCGGGTGCTGCGCGTGCCGGATCCCGGCGCCGCGGGAAAAATCAGCCCGCAGGACGCGGCGATCATCCTCCAGGACGAGGCGCAGTACCGCATCGAGCAGGTGCAGCGCGTCGCGGATGTCTTCCCGCCCTGCCTCGATCTGACGCTGCGCACGGTCGAGCAGACGCTGGAGGTGATCCCGTGAGCTGGCAGGACAAGATCATAGAAGCGCACACGGCGGTCACCGACGCCGTCAGCCACTACAAGCGCTTAAAGTCCGACCGCTATTTCGTCTGGGCCGAGGACGGCCGCAGCGATCTGATCGCGGACGGCGTCCATTCCGAACGCGTCGTCACCGGCGTGACCGATCTTTTCACAAAGATCGAGGGCGACCCGTGGGCCGCGGCACTCGAGGAGAGCTTCGACGGCAAGGGCATCGCCTGGTCGCTCAATTCTGTCCAGTATGAGGACGACACGGGCTTTATCCACACGCAATGGGACTGGGAGGTCGTAGGCGATGGCGCGGGTGTCGATTAACGCGGGAGACGAGTGGGTCCGGGATCTTGTAAAGCTCGGGAACCAGGCGGACGCCGTCGCGGCGCGCGCGCTTGCAAAGGGCGCGGGCGTCGTCGCGGACAAGATCCGCGCGAATCTCGAGGCGCTCGCGGAGGATTTCAACCCGGACGAGGGTAAGCGTCCGTATCACTATCTTCCCGAGGGCGCCCACTTCTCCGGCATCCCGGACTACCAGAAAAAGGACCTTTTAGACAGCCTCGGCATCAGCCCCGTGCAGGCCGACGCGGAAGGAAACTACAACGTCAAGATCGGCTTTGACGGCTACGGCAGCCAGCCGACCGAAAAATACCCGAAGGGCCTGCCGAATCCCCTTGCCGCGCGCGCGGTCGAATCGGGGACCAGCATCCGCCCGCGGCAGCCTTTTGTAAAGCCTGCCGTCAGCAAGTCAAAAAAGGCCGCGATCGAAGCCATGCAGGAAGTTGTGCAGGCCGCTGTCGCGGAAACCATGAAGCGATAAGAAAGGAGCATCCCCAATGCCCCAGATCGGACTTAAAGGCATCAAGATTGCCGAATACATCAACACGAACGGCACCGTCACCTACGGCACGCCGATGTCCGGCGGCGGCGCGATGACCGCGAACCTCGAGCTGCGCTTTGCCGAGGGCCGTCTCTATGCGGACGACGCCCTTGCCGAATACATCCGCCGCGTCATCGGCGGCACGCTTTCCGTCGGCGTCAAGTACATCCCGGACGACGCGCAGAAGCTGCTTTTCGGCCTGACCGAAAAGAGCCGCACCGTCTCGGGCTCCACCGTCAAGTCCCTCCAGACCTCCAAGGCCTCGAAAGGCAAGGAAGTCGGCCTCGCGTTCTACGGCGAGGACGTCATCGACGGCGTGAGCATGGTCACCTGCGTCTTCATCCCGCGCGCCCGCTTCGGCGAGCCGTCGCTGACGCTCCAGACCATGGGCGAGACCATCAACTTCACGACCCCGACGACCTCCGGCGAATTTCTGGCCGACCATTCGGAGGCCGGCGTCATCAAGGACGTCGTCACCGTCGCCGACGAGGCCGCGGCCGAGGCGTGGATCGGCGCCTGCTTCGGAGCGTAAGCGATGGCGTCCCTCCGCCTGCCCGTCCGGGCATTCGAGCTCGGCGGGAAAACCTATCAGCTCGTTTTAAACATGAACGTCTTCGCGGATCTGCAGGAAGCGCACGACGGAAACCTCCTCGAGGTGCTCGACTCAAAAAATGAGATCCGCGCGGCGCTTGAGATCCTCGCGGCCATGCTCAACGAGGCAAACGACGTCTCCGGCGATCCGGAGCGTTTCACCGCGCGCACGCTCGGCCGCGCGCTCGGCGTCGGCCGGACCGCGCCTGTGCGCGAGCTCATCCGCTCCATGCTTACGCAGGCCCTCGCGCCGGATGAAGAAGGCACGGAAAAACCGGAATCCGCGGACGAGGAAGACGAAAAAAACTGACTGACCACCCGAAGGGAATCTCCTTCGGGTGGTATTTGAACATCTGGATGAATGAAATGCACAACGACGAGGCACTTTTCTGGCGCACGATGACGCCGCACCGCTGCGCGGTGCTCTACCGCGAATTTTTCGCGCGCCGCGCGCCGCGCGTATCTCCCGCGCCGCCGAAAAAGAAAGAGACCCCGTCGCTTTTTGCTTTTGTGACCGGGAAAGGAGGGTAAACCATGGCCGGCAAATATGACATCGGCCCGCGCATCGGAATCGAGGGCGAACGCGAATACCGCGACGCGATCTCAAACATCATCGCCGGGCAGAAGACCATGGCATCGGAGCTCCAGCTCGTCTCCGCCCGGTTTGCCGGGCAGGAAAACACGATCGAGGCGCTGACCGCGAAGCACGACGTGCTGCAGCGCTCGCTTTACGGCGAGCGGGAGAAGATCGAGAAGCTGCGCGAGGCCGTCGCCCACGCGGCCGAGGCCTACGGCGAGGGCGATAAGCGGACACAGTCTTACCAGCAGCAGCTCAACCGCGCCCAGGCCGAGGAGCTAAAGCTTGAAAAGCAGCTCGCCGACACGTCCAAGGAACTGAAAAAGCAGGGCGTCGAGCTCGAGACCGACGAAAAGGCGATGGCTGACTTCGGCGACGCGACCGCCGAAACCGCCGAAAAAACCGGCGGCCTCGGCGACCTCGTCGGCTCGCTCTCGCAGAAATTCGGCATCCAGCTGCCCGGCAGCATTACGCAGAGCTTAAACTCCATGCAGGGCTTTTCGGCTGGCTCGATCGCCGCCGTCGGCGCGGTCGGATCTCTTGCCGCCGTCCTCGTCAAGGTCGAGGGGAAACTTCTCGACCTCTCGAAGGCGCAGGCGGCCGCCGCGGACGACCTCGCGGCGCTGTCAGTCAAGACCGGCATTGCCACAAAAACCCTGCAGGAGTACGCCTACGCATCGGAACTGATCGACGTCTCGGTCGAGACGATCACCGGCGCGCAGACGAAGCTGATCCGCTCGATGGACTCCGCGCGCGACGGCGCCGCCGCGCAGACCGCCGCTTTTGAAAAGCTCGGGATCCAGTACACAAATACCGACGGAACCCTTAGAAACTCCGAAACCGTCTTCTGGGAGGTCGTCGACGCGCTCGGCCGGATCTCAAACGGCACCGAGCGGGACGCAGCCGCGATGGACCTGCTCGGCAAATCCGCGCAGGACCTGAACCCGCTGATCACCGCGGGCTCCGAGCGCATGCGCGAGCTTGCCGCCGAAGCGGAAAAAGTCGGCTATGTCCTCTCCGAACAGGACGTCGAAGCCCTCACCGTGCTCGACGACGCGCAGCAGCGCGCGCAGAAATCGAACGAAGCGCTGCAGAAGCAGATCGCCGTCGAGTTTGCCCCGTCGGCGACAAAGGCGATCGAAACGCTGACGGACGTCACGCGGGTTTTCGGCAAGGCGCTGGTCGACTCCGGCGCGGTCGAGGCCTTCGGCTATATTCTCGAGTCAGTTACAAGCCTGATCGCACCGCTCGGGCAGACGGAAGATGCCGGGAGAAAGCTCGAAAGCACCTTCCGCGTGGTCGCACTCACCTTTGCAAACTTCGCCGACACCCTGCAGGTCATCGCAGGACTTCTACAGGTCGTTCTCGGCGCGATCACGCCGGGACAAAGCGCGTGGGTCGGAGAGGGCTTCGGCCGTATCGGAAACGGTCTCGGTTTTTCGGGCGACAACTACACCTCCAGCCTCAAAGACAGCTGGGCAACGCTGGACGCGCAGCGCAAAGCCGAGTCCTCCGGCGACCCGACCTACTATAACGGCCAGTTTTACGGCAACGCGGACGCCGCGCTCTATGCCCGCTGGCTGGACGAAGGCGCAGGCATGTCCTTCGACTACTGGAAGCAGACGATCGGCCGCAACGCCGCCGGCACGGACGCCTGGCGCGGCGGTCTGACCTGGGTCGGCGAAGGCGGCCCGGAGCTTGTCGACCTTCCGCGCGATTCGCGGATCTACTCCGCGCAGGAATCGCGCGATCTGGCAGAATCCCCGCAGCCGATCACGATCATCGTACCCGGCGGCGTGCGTGAGATGGCGCAGGCCGTGGAGCTTATGAAAGCGCAGCGCACCGAATCCCGAAGGGGGGCGAAGGTTAGAAGATGAGCAAGACATTGACTTTTCAAACCAAAACGGCCCTGGAAGTGTCGCCCGGTGTCTATAATACCACTCAGGAGATTTTTTCGATCAACGAAACCACCGGAATGTATATCCAGACAATCGGTCTGCCTGAAATTTTGCAAACAGTTCAGCCGACAAGTGTTGTCCTGTATTTATACGGACAGGCAACGTCGAGGGACGGATATTATGTAGGCTATGCGCAAGCGAGAGTTGCCTCCGGATTGGATGTTGATAACGGTGTATTTCCGCCGTACTCACCGTCCAGTAACACAGCGGGCTCTCTTTCCACTGAACAGTTTACATGGGATTGGGTTGCATATCCTCTTTCCGAACGTGTTGATTTCTTAACAAATGGCATTTATCTAACGACGCGCTTTGTAAAATACTCGTCCTCTGCTGTCGTTCTCCCAACGAGCGCGAGGATTTATAGTGCGGCATCTTCCTATGCGCCATACATTATTGCAAAATACGACGAGGGTAGTCTTGCTGCCATCACCGACGCGCCGGCCAGCTACATCGACCGCACGACCCCGAACGTCTTTTCCTGGCATACGACCTGGACCGGCTTCCCGGTCGAGAACGTGCCCCAGACCTCGGCCAAGCTCCAGTGGAAAAACGGCCAGTCGGGGACGGTCAATACGATCGACATCTCAGGATCCTCGACGAGCTACACGATGGCCGCGAACACGCTGCCGGAGTCTTCGGAGCTTTACTGGCGCGTGCAGACGACGACCGCCTCCGGCTCCGCGACCTCCGACTGGCGCGCTGTGCGCACGGTCGACACCGAGGGCTTCTGCGCCGGCATTTCCCCCTCCGGCGCGTATATCGACGGCACGGAAGAAACGCGCTTTGTCTGGACCTACTCGACCGCCTCCGGCGCCGCGCCCTCGGGCTATGATCTCCAAATCAAAGGCACGGCCGACGCGGACTTCCGCACGATCGCGTCCGCGACGACCGCCGACACCTTCGCCCTGATCCCGGCGGGCACGCTGCCGGGCGGCTCTCTCCAGTGGCGCGTGCGCGGCTATAACCAGTCCTCCGTCGCGGGCGAATGGTCCGAGCCTCTTTCCTGCGTCGTGATCTCCGCGCCGGCCGCGCCGGAAGTCTGGATCGAGCAGGCTTCCCCGCGCCCGACGGTCGCATGGTCGGCAGTCGGCCAGCTCGCCTTTGAGGTAAGAGCGGGATCCTATTCCTCCGGCACGATCTTCGGCACGGACAAGTCTTTCAAGATCCCGACATACCTGCCGGACGGCCAGACCACGGTGCAGGTCCGCGTCCTCGGCGAGTATGATCTCTGGTCGCCCTATGGCCAGACATCGCTGACCGTCGCAAATGCCGGATCCGGCGAAATCCTCCTGACCGCGCAGGCACAGGATGGCGACGCCGCCCTTTCCTGGACGGTCGCCGAAAACGCCGTGCGCTATCAAATCCTGCGCGGCGGCAAGCTGATCGCCGAGACGGCCGAGACAAGCTACCTCGACCCCTACTCGATCGGCTCCGTCACCTACCGCGTCCGCGCGGTGCTGCCGGGCGACGACTACATCCTCTCCAATTCGGCCTCGGTCTCGCTCTCCGTCCCCTGCCCGCGCATCCGCGCGCTGGACGGCGGCTGGATCGAGCTCGACACCTACACGACGCCCCTTCCGTCGCTGCAGATCACCGCGACGCGTGACGTCGCGCTCATGCAGTACGCGGGGCACGACTACCCGATCCCAGAAGTTTCGCGTCACCGCACGCGCACCTGGATCGCAAACCCCGCCTTTTCGGATCACGCGAAGGCCGCGGCCTTTGAGCAGCTGCTCGGGCGCGTGGTCTACGTCAAGGATCAGTACGGCACGGAAATGACCGGCGTCATGGCGTCGATACAGCGCATGCCCTCGCGCTTTTACACGGAGCTGACTGCCGTCGTGCAGGAGATCGGAGGCCTTGACGTATGATCCGCGAGCTTGACTTCCGCGTCGACGTCCTTCGCCTCGGCGTCCCCTATTCCTCGCTGACGTTTTCACAGACGACGCCGCCGACGCTTTCCTGCGCATCGGACAGCGAGATCGCGATGACGCTCTCGGGCGTGTTTCTGCATAACGACGCCGTCGACTATCTCTCCGACGAGCTTCGGCCCGTCCTGATCGTCGACGGCGCCGAGCATCCCTGCGGCGTCTTCCGCGTCGTCTCGTCGCATGCGCAGACAAACGCCGCCGGCGTCACCTACGACCAGCTCGAGTGCTGCGACCGCGCCGTGCTGCTCAAGTGGCACAAGCTCGAAAGCCGCGATTTCTGGCCTGCCGGCACAAGCTACGACACGGTCATCTCGCACTACCTGATCGACGCCGGCATCACCCGCGTCTCGTTCACGCCCTCGGCGCACGTCCTCCAGTCCGACCGCGAGGACTGGGACGTCGGCACCGAATACCTCACGATCATCAACCAGCTTTTGTCTGAGATCAACTATGCGGCGCTCTTTTTCGACCCCTCCGGCACCGCGATCCTGCGGCCATACGCCGCGCCGTCCGTCTCGTCGATCCGGCACACCTACGGCGAGGGCAAAGGCGCGCGCCTGACAAGCCCCGGCTTTTCGGCGGATCTTGACCTGTTCGCCCGGCCGAACGTCATCATCTGCATCCTCGAGAACCCGGAGTACCCGGAGCCGCTCGTCGCGACCTCGGTCAACGATTTCCCGTCCTCTGCGCTGTCGACACTCCGGCGCGGCATGCGAATCCCGGAGATCGTCAAGGTGTCGAATATCGCGTCGCCGGACGAGCTGCAGGCCTACGCCGACCGCCTCCGCAATGAGGCGATGCAGACCTCGGAATACGTCGAGATCGAGTCGGGCATCCAGCCCGGCCACAGCGTCTCCGACACGGTCGCACTGATCGGCCTGTACAAAGAGGGCATCTACCGCGAAACGGCATGGTCATTCCCCCTCGCCGCCGGGCAGAAAATGCGGCATAAACTCGAAAGGACGGTGATGATCTAGATGGATGAATCTCTCGATCTCGGCTTTGAGGAGCAGATCCTCGAGCCGCAGCCGGAGGAAGAACCGGAGGCGCTTGTCCGCGCCTTCGCGACCGTCGGCGAAGTCTACGCCGACGGCCTCAGCCTGATCTTCGACGGCGAAACCGAGCCGACCGAAAAGCACTATCTTTGCAACACGAACGTCTTTTTTCAGGCGGGCGACCGCGTGCGGATCCTGGCAGATTCCGGGACCTACGTCGTCGAGTATGTCGTTGGGCCCCCGAAGCAGGCCCGCACCGTCGGCATTCCCGCCGGAGGCTCGGAAAATCAGGTGCTCACCAAGGCCGCCGACGCAGACTTCGCGGCGATCTGGAAGGCCGTCCCGCATGAGATCCCGGCAAGCGGCACGGTCGGCTACGTCCTGACCAAGACAAGCGACGGATTCTCCTGGCAGGCCGTCCCGATCGAGCTGCCGTCCGGCGGCTCAGACGGCCAGGTGCTGACGAAAAACGGCACGGCAAATTACGCCGTCAAATGGGCAGAGCCGCCGTCCGAAATCCCGGCATCCGGCACGACCGGCTATGTCCTGACAAAGACCGCCTCAGGCGTTTCGTGGCAGGCCGTCCCGATCGAGCTGCCGTCCGGCGGCTCAGACGGCCAGGTGCTGACGAAAAACGGCACGGCAAATTACGCCGTCAAATGGGCAGAGCCGCCGTCCGAAATCCCGGCGTCCGGTACCGTCGGCTATGTCCTGACGAAGACCGCCTCAGGCTTTGGCTGGGCGGCTGTTCCGACTGAGATCCCGGCCTCCGGCACGACCGGCTATGTCCTGACAAAGACCAATAACGGTTTTACCTGGCAAGCAATCACGGTCCCCAGTCCTCTGTGGATCCCGAATCCGGCGTACTCCGCCAACCCGTCAAGCTCGAGCTATGTCATCCAGTTCCGCACGGCCAACTATTACGGCGACGGCGCAAAGCAGCTGCAGTTCCGTGTCGGATCGTCCGGATCCTGGATCACACTCGCGACAGCATAAACCAAGGAGGTAACAATCCCATGATCTACACTGCAGTCCCCGGCCGTGCGATCCCGCTGGGCTATCTGGGAGAAAATCTTGTCGAGGCCGTCGTTTTCGACCGCACCTGCTGGCTGAGCGAGTACGGCCCCGGCACGTTTGAGCTGATCCACCGCCGCAGCCAGGACACGGACCCCTTCCCGATCGCCGTCACCGTTTCGGGCGGCACAGTCACCTGGATCCCGACCGAATCAGACACCGCATACCGCGGTGTCGGCGAATGCCAGCTCAGCTTTTACACGCCGGACGGTAAATTAAAAAAATCGGAGATCTACCAGACCGTCACGGCGCGCTCCCTGACCTCTGCCGAGGATCCGCCGTCTCCCGCGCAGGGCTGGGTCGAGCAGGTGCTCCAGGCCGCGGCTGGCATCCAGAACATGCAGGCGGACGCGGAAACCCTTGTGCCGGGAAGCGCCGCGACCGTGACGAAGACCGTCGACCCGGACACCGGCGTCGTGATGCTCACCTTCGGCATCCCGGAGGGCTTAAAGGGCGACACCGGCCGCGGTATCGCGTCCATGTCGGTATTATCAACCGGCGAATGGCGCGTCATCTATACCGACGGAACGAGCGAAACCGTCGGCTATGACGTGTACAGCGCGATCGATGCGCTGAAAACCGCTGCGCAGGAAGCGGCAGAAACCGCGTCCGGCGCAGCAGGTACGGCGGTAGACGCCGCGACGTCTGCCGCCGGTTCTGCCGCCAATGCCGCCGGTTCTGCCGAATCCGCCGCAACCTCCGCACAAAACGCAAGCCATGACGCAGACCGCGCCGAACAGGGCGCGGAGGACGCGCAGGAATCGGCAACTGCGGCGGCTGGGTCTGCAACATCTGCGGCAGGATCGGCTAGTTCTGCCGCGTCCGCGAATACTGCGGCACAGCAGGCAAAGACGGATGCCATTGCCGCGAAAACCGATGCCGAAACCGCCGCGCGAAACGCGGAGGAATGGGCGTCACAGGTCGACCCGGACAACCTCGCGCACATCGACGGCTCATATCCCGACATGACTGTCGGCAACGCTGAACAGCTTGTGTCTACGCTGTTTGTGGAGGGCACCGAACCCTACACGTTCCGCAAGGCTGGTGGATCGCATGACATCGGCAACCGCGAATATGATGAAATCGTCGGCGGCTCGTTGCCGTGGAATCAGATCATCCGGAACGGGAATTTTGCAGACGGTGCGACTGGCTGGACTGCGTCAACAGCATATTCATCTGTGTCCGTAAGCGCTGGCGTGTTGACGCTCTATCACACAGGTACGTCAACACGTTCATACGGTGTCCAAACCACCGCATCCGTAGTTGCTGAACACAAATATCTGTTTGCAGCGAACTATGTCCGAAGAAAAATTGGTGATGACGCAGATTTAAAAAAGCTGGTTTTGAAGGGTAACACAACGGTGTTGTGTACACTCGCCACCAACGTCGAGCCGGACGTGGCTATGCGTGTACGGTCGGTTTTTGCGTCACCAACCGATTATCAAACGCTGGACATAAGATTTGGCGGTTCGGTCTCAAACCCATACTCTGAGGATAATGACAAACTTTTTGAATTAAGCAACGTAAATCTGTTCGACCTCACCCTCATGTTCGGCTCGACCATCGCCGACTATATCTATTCCCTCGAACAAGCCAACGCGGGTGCTGGCGTCGCATGGTTCAGGCGTTATTTTCCGAACGATTTCTATTCCTATACTCCGGGCAACATGGAATCGGTACAGGTCTCCGCGCATAAGACGGTCGGCTTTAACGCCTACAACCCGGCGACCGGGACGGCAAAAGTGCTGGGCGGCATGCAGTATCAGATCACGGGTGCATACACCGCACTTGCCATTGACGGCGCGGCGATCACGCCGGACACGGACGGCATTTTCACGCCGAGCAAAAACGGTACGCTGACCGTCACAGGCGGCGACAGCACAACAACCTGTGTGCATCTTGTCAATTCCGGCTACCGCAACGGCGAATACGAGCCGTATGTTGAGCACAATTACCCGCTGGATAGCAGCCTGACTTTGCGCGGTATTCCGACGCTAGACGGCGACAAGCTCAAATTCAACGGCGATATTTACAGCGCGGATGGAACGGTGACGCGGCGGTATGGTATTGCCGATCTTGGACAACGGTCATGGACTCGTTTGGCCGCTGGATATTTCCGTTCTGATGGGCTCAACAACATCCGCGTTCCCTCGACAACTGCCGTTGTCCCAAAATGGATTTTGCTAAGTTCCGGTGGATACAAGACGGAATCGCCTACACATATTGTGAACAATCCGACAACATACGACAAATGTGTGGCTGTCAGTACATCGGGCTATCTGATGATTTCTGATTCAGCCTATACTGACGCGGCAACATTCAAAGCCGCCATGTCCGGCGTGATGCTGGTGTATGAGCTTGCCACGCCAACCACCGAAACCGCCGAGCCGTTCCAGTCGCCGCAGATCGTGGACGACTTCGGCACCGAGGAATATGTTGACGCTGGCTTTGCGGCAGGAACGCGCGATTTCGCATTTCCTGTCGGGCATGACACCAAATACCCGCCGAACCTCCGCGACAAACTGCAAAAGCTTCCCTCTGCCGCCGCAGATGATGGGCGGTATGTAATCCAGCAAACTGACGGCAACATGGCACTTGTGCCGGACACGTCGCCGGGACAGATCGCGGCACTTGCGGTGAGAGTCCCCGACCCGCCGACAACGGACGGAACGTACAGACTGACCGTGACCGTTACGGACGGAATCCCGGCTTATAGCTGGGTGCAGGCATAAAAGGGGGGTGCTGAAATGCGTATCAGAATCAAAGCTCCGAACGGCAAAAAGCTCCGCGACCTTCGGACGTTTGCCGAGCACAGCGAGGTTATCACCGAAGAAAAGTACCGCAACCGCTATGTGCTGGTGGACAGCGAGGAAGACCCTATCGTTGAGTATATGGATGGCGTAACGCTGGGCGACCGCGTAACAGACCTCGAAGATGCGGTCGTTGAACTCGCCGAGATCATCACGGAGGTGGAGAATGGTTAATATTTATGTGAGGAAGATCAAGGCCGGAGAAATGACGCTTGAAGACGTTCCCGAACGCTGGCGCGAAGCCGTGCGCAAGAAACTCGAGGCGCAGGCATGACCGCCGCATTTCTGACCGGCCTCGTCGCCGGAGCACTTCTCGGCGCGCTGATCGTCGCCGTCATGATGATGGACAGGAGGCCGCGTATATGACCGAGTCCATCATCGTCGCCGTCATCACCGGCGTTTTGTCTCTTGTCGGCGTGCTGATCTCCAATTTTGCTGCGCACAGCAAAACCATGTCGGCGGTCAAGACCGCGCAGGCCGTGACGGACGAGCGCATCGAAACCCTGACGCGCGAAGTGCGCGCGCATAACGGCCTGGTCGAGCGCACCTATGACCTCGAGCGGCGCGCTGACCTTGCCGAGGAAAAAATCAAGGTCGCCAATCACCGTATCGACGACCTCGAGAGAGGAGCAAAATCATGAAAAAGTACACATGGATCAAGGCCGCGGGCATCCGCGCGCTGAAAACCCTTGCGCAGACCGCGATCGCGACGATCGGCACCGGCGCGGTGCTGTCCGAGGTCAACTGGCTCGCCGTCGCATCGGCGTCCGCCCTCGCGGCGATCCTCTCGCTGCTGACCTCGCTCGCGGGCCTGCCGGAGGTCACCGAGTGAGCCGGGACCTGAGCCTGCTCCACCCGAAGCTGCAGGCCATCATCCCGCGCCTGATCGCGGACTGCGCTGCGCTCGGTCTGCCCGTGCTCGTCACCGACGGCATGCGCACCAAGGCCGAGCAGGACGCGCTGTACGCCAAAGGCCGCACCGCGCCCGGCTCCGTCGTCACCAACGTCCGGTACCCGAACAGTATGCACAACTGGGGCGTCGCCTTCGACTTCTGCCGGAACGTCAAAGGCCGCGAGTATGACGATGCGGACGACTTTTTCTTCCGCGTCGCCTCGGTCGCCAAGAGCTACGGCCTCGACTGGGGCGGCGACTGGAAAAGTTTCTCGGACCGGCCGCACCTGCAGCTGGCCGAGTACAGCCTCGACGGCACGACGGCGTATCTGCGGCAGACCTACGGGACGCCGGAGCAGTTTATCAAGACCTGGCAGCCGGTCAAGACCGTCTGCGGCTTTCCGGACGTAGCTGCGGACGTCTGGTACGCCGAGCCCCTAGAGTGGGCGGTCGGCGCCGGTCTGATCGCGGGCTTCGAGGACGGCACCTTCCGTCCGGACGAACCGGTCACCCGCGCCCAGCTCGTATCGATCCTCTACCGCTACCACGCATGGACAAGCGGGAAAAGCTGATCTTTTGCGATCCTCGCGCCGTTGGCACGGTGATCTGCCGCCTGCGCATGGAAAAGGGACTGACGCAGGACGTCTTGTCCGGCCTCGCGGCGATCAGCCGCTCAGGCCTTGAGCAGATCGAGCGCGGCACCCGCCGCCCGACGCTGGAGACCGTCTTCCGCCTCTCCTACGCCCTGCGCATCTCCCCGTCCGCCCTTGTAGCCGAGATCGAAAAGCCGAACACATAAGTATTCAAAAAGCCGGAGGCACAGCCCCCGGCTTTTTCTTTTTGCCCTAAAGAAAAAAACAAAACCGCCGAGGGCTAACCCCTCGGCGGTTTTATCAATGCGACAATTCCGAAAACTTGCGGCAAGAAAAACACCGTCTTGTTCGAATTATCGCGTCTTGGTGATCCCCCTGTCACCTTATCCGAACATTCGGCCTCGCTGGCGGCGCGGTCGATGACCGCGGCTTCCAGCGTCCGGCCGTCGCCGGAAAAATTGTAGGTGATCACGATCTTGTCGTCATACACAAGGACCTTGTCAACGAATGTCTCGATGATCTGCGCCGCGTAGTCCGGATCCTCGACGTCGCCGCCGCGGAAGCGCTCCAGACAGTACGCGATCTCCGCCTGCATCATCGGCACCGGGCGGATCGACTCGCGCGCGATGTCGGCCTGCAGCTGGGCGCGCTGCCCCTCCAGCTCGCGCAGGCGCGCGCCGGTCGTCTCGGTAAAGATCCCGGCCTCGATCGCACGCAGGATGTTGCTGATCGCCGCGCTGCACTCGCGCAGCCGGCTCTCGAGGTACCCGAGCGCCGAGGCCTGCTCATACTCCTCGCGCTGGAGCTCGGCCAGGCGCGCGGAGATGCGCCCGATCATCTCATCCGTCAGGACGCGCTCGGCCGTCAGGCGCACGACCTCACGCTCGAGCCATTCCTTCTTGACCGACTTTTTCCGGCACGTCCGCCGGATCTTATGATTATAACAGCTGTAATAATAATACGTCCGGCCGGCGCAGCTCGTGCCGCTGTCGCCGGTCATCGTGCCGAGACAATGCCCACAGAAGACCTTACCGGTCAGCAGAAACCGCACGGCGCTCTCTCCCCTTGCCCGAGCGGGCGCGGCCTTGTTTTTCGCGAGCTCGCGCTGGACGCGCTCGAAAAGCACGTCGTCGATGATCCGCGGCATGCCGTCCGGCACGACGATCTCACGCCATCGGTACTCGCCGAGGTACCGGCGGTTTCTAAGCATGCGCGTGAGCACGGTGTAGGAGAAGGCGTTTCCCTTCGGCGTCTTCACGCCGCGCTCGATCAGATCGCGGCGGATGTCGGCCATGCTGCGCCCGGAGGCGTAGGCCTCGAAGATCCCGCGCACGATCGCCGCCTCCTCCGGATCCGCGACGAAATGCTTGTCGGCGTCGACGCGGTACCCGAACGGCGGCGCCGAACCGTTAAACTGACACTTATAGGCGCTTTCCCGCATGCCGCGCTCGATCTTCTCGCGCAGCTCGGCGGAGTAATACTCCGCGAGGCTTTCAAGCAGGCCCTCCAGGATGATGCCCTCGGCGCCCTCCGGGATGTGCTCGCGCGCATAGAGCACCTGCACGCCGGCGCGGCGCAGGATCGCCTTGTTCTTCGCGATGTCCTCGCGGTTTCGCCCGAAGCGGTCGACCTTCCAGACAATCACACATTCAAACGCGCCCTTTTTGCTATCCCGCAGCATCCGCTGGAAGTCCGGGCGGTCGTCGGTCCGGCCGGAGATCGCCCGGTCGATGTAGGTGCCGATGACCGTGATATTGTTCGCCTCGGCGTACTGCGTACACTCGCGGATCTGTCCCTCGATCGACTGCTCCGTCTGCCGCTCTGAACTGTACCGGGCATAGATGACGCCGTTCATGCTTTTTTCCAGAATACGCGGACAAAGGGGATCGTGTTCTGATCCTCGTCCTCAAGGCTCTTGATAAATGCGCCGCGGGCGCCTTCCGCGAGATACTGCGCGGCGGCGTCCTTCGGCAGGCGTCCGAGCCGGTCGCCGGTGCTGTCCACGATCCAGACGACGTCGTCGTGCTCATCGTCGCCGGAAAAATAGACGTGCTGACCTTCATAACAGTAAAAGAGATTTTCCTGCACGGCAGGGCTGACGCAGTGCGTCAGGCGATAGACGCGCTCGATGTTGTCCTCGTTCTCCAGCGTCTCGAGCTCAGCAGCCTCGGCCTCGATCTGACGCCGGACGCGCTCCATGCGCTCCTGATTTCGGGCTTCCGCCTCGGCCTTACGCTGGGCTTCCGCTTCCTCGGCTTCCTTCGCCCGTTTTGCTGCCTCCTCGGCTTCGGCTTTCTGCTGGGCTTTCCCCGTGTACCAGCTTACCGCAGAAATGACGGTAAGGATCACGCCGAGCACAACTACCGTGTAGAGCCACGACCGCACCGGCTGACTGTACAGTACGTCGTCGATCATGCCCCACACACCAAAAAACAGGCAGATCGCGCCGGCCAGAAAAGCCAGCAGCATTTTTCCTCCGCGTGTCATTGTATCGCTCCCCTTTCTGTATGACATTCACCACTTTTTAAAAATACCATGAAAAACCTGCTTTGACAACCTTAAAGTCTAATTTTTTCCAAAACCGGACAAATCAAAAATTCCTCTTGACATTATAGAACAACTGTTCTATTATAGTCTCACGCGAAAAACGAAGAATTTGAGCGAAAAGAGGAAATTAACATGTCAAACATTGAAAAACTGGCCGCCTTCATTGACGAAGAAGGGCGGGAATTGCTTCCCGCCTTCCTCCTACTTCTGGAAGTGGGCCTTCATCGCTGTGAACATTGCCTCGAGGAAAACCCGGTCGGCATCGCTGATGTCCTCACCGGGCCGGATCACACCGAGCCTTGATAGCGTGCGCGTGAGCGCCTCGGCCGTGTTCTCAGCTTCATCGGCCGCCGCCTTGTCAGGATCGCCTGACGAGGCGGCTTTTTGTTTTTCTTCCAGAGTCACCGCCACACCTGTCTTTAACAGCAGGTTGATCGCCTTCCCGCGGCTCTTGATCCCGTACTCGGCCTGAAAGGCTTCGACGATCTTCAAAAGCTCCTCGTCCATGACGATCGAAAAGTGTGGCTTGTTGGTCGGCATAAAACCACCTCCCACGCTCTAAGCATATCAAAAAGTGGTGAACTTGTCAAGTGCGAAGTGGTGATAAATTACCAAATATTGTGAACCACTTTTGGACAATATGTATATTGAAGTGAACCACATTTTGTAGTATTATCTTTTTAGTGAACCACCTTACGAAAGGAGTGACCCACTTTGACGGACATGAAACGCGTGACGATCTCGTTCGACGAGAAATCGGAGCAGGCCGTCCAGTACGTCCAGGCAAATGCCGAGAAGAAGATCTCCTACAACGAGGCCGTCCGGCGCCTGGTGCTGGCCGGATTTGAAACCCTCTGCGGGAAAAAAGAAATCCCGGCGGATTGACCGCCGGGAAGGAGTGCAGCATGAAGGATCCGATTTTAACCGTAACCCATGACGCGCAGATCTGCGCACAGGCCGTCGACGAGCTGAGCATGCGCTCGCTCACCCGCGCCTCGCTCGGCTTCGCGCGCCGATTCCTCGACCGCCCCGGCGAGCGGGAGCGCTTCGAGCGCTGGCTTGCCGGAAAGCAGGCCGAGGGGAAATATTTAGACAAGGAGGTGAGCGCGTGAAAAAGCGCAGGGAGCGGCCGCTGATCGAGCGGGACGAAAAGGAGATCCAGCGCGAAATGGCCGAGTACCTCGGCATGCCGAAGGACGCGATCCGCGTGACGAAGGCGGAGCTTTCCGACGGGCGGCAGGTCGCCTACATCCGCGCGGTCTGGAAGCGGGAGGTGAGCACGTGAGACAGAAAAAGCGAAGCGCCCGGCCATGAGGGTATGACCGGACGCTCCGCAGAAGATCAACATCCAGATTATACCACAAAAGAGGGATTTTTGCAAGTGGGCAATAAGTACATCAAGGAGAACTCGACCTGCATGTACTGCGGCGCGCCGACCCGGATGCATGCGCTTGTCTGCAAGCGCTGCCGGGATCTGGACGTCATGCCGCGCAGGCCGAAGACCGACAACGAGCACCGGATCGCGCTGCTCAACGCCTACGCCCGGGCAAAGCGCCTGAGCTACGGCGTCTATATCGCGCGGTACGGCGACGGTACGATCCAACGAGGATCGCCTGCGGGCGGGACCTCATTCGTCACGGCGGACGCCGTGACACCTTCCCCAGAGGGGAAGGCATGAAATAAGGAAAAGGAGATCAACAAAATGCCTAGATGTGTGATTTATGAGGACGACGGCAGCGTCTACAGCGACTGGACCGCGGAGATGGTCGTCGCCTGCGGCTTTTCCAAGCCCGGCTACGTCTACTCCACACGAAACTGTGAGATCAGCGGAACCGATGAGGAGCGTTTCAACTGCAAACTGAATTTGTCCGCACAACTGCAGGTTGAGGCGCGTGAGCTGCTGAGCAGCGCAGTCAAGCAGCTGCCCGGAAATCAGACGGAACTTCCGGAGGATATCGAGCGGGATTATATCGACGCCATTCTGGACCTGGAGAGACGAATGCAGGAAGACGAGGCGCAGCATGCGGAAAGCTAAGGTTTTAATCTGCGCCGCGCTTTCGGCGGCGGCGCTCGGCGGCAGTCTGATCGCCGTCTCCCCGCGCCCCGTGCCGGTCGCCGAGGCCTGC
>Ga0326511_10001278_pt1 | contig 21136 bp, 21 predicted proteins | sample 0_2496_0518_D_FD_203701 | JGI IMG/M metagenome (GOLD analysis project Ga0326511, IMG submission 203701) | Bovine rumen microbial communities from UC Davis, California, United States - 0_2496_0518 | ecosystem: Host-associated > Mammals > Digestive system > Stomach > Rumen | place: USA... | reverse complement strand
ATTCTCTCTCAAACTCTCTAAAATATCTGATAGGGGCCTTTAACTTATTGAGTGTCAAAAACTTAGAGCATTTTCTCAATTATTTGTAAATTATTTTTATTTTCTCTCTAAGGCTCATGGTGATGATTGTTTTGGTTGAAATATATAATTACTATATTCACATGTTAAATCCTCACCTACGTCCTCTATTCATTATCTTGTGCCTCTCATGATGATGTCTTATACATAGGCTTACAAGGTTATCAGGGTCTAATAATAAGTTCCATTTCTCATCCTCATCCTTACCTGTGTTCCATGGTATCTTATGGTGTACCTCTTCTGCAGGTGTACTCTTACCTTCTAATGCACAGTCATAACATAAAGGGTGTTCTCTTATAAATGCATTACGTAAATTCTTCCAATACTTACTATTATAGTATATTGCACCATCTTCATCCTTCTTCCATTGTACTGGCTTTGTATTATTGACCTTTCTATTTATTAATGGCATATTCGTACCTGTTGTTTTTAAGTAGCATGTCTATAAGCAACCAATTCAACATCATTTGTTTGTCTTTAATTGCGAATTCTCTTATACGATTATCTTCCATTTATGTTTTACAAATATATTTATCTATATATAAAAATAAGCTTCTTATTTTAATATCATAGTTAAATAATGGAATTTTGGCAAACTCCATGTTTGTCAATATGGTTTATTAGTATTCGATTATTTCCCACCTTTCCTTTACCTTTTGGTTGTCTGGGTGTTTAATCATCCAACGAACAAAGTCATTAGCCATGTCCTTATCACCTGCACATATCTCAACCAGTCCATCATAGTCTATTGTCTTTATATATTGGCCTGTCTCTAAATTTGTTACTTTGATTAACATACAATATTATTATCATACTTTGATTAATAATATAATTTTAGTTTGAATTTTTAGATTAATTATTTTCTCGGTTTACATAAAAAAACATAAAATTTGGTAACTTACCTATATATAAGCAAATTACCAAAAAATCATTTTTTTTATGTAAACCGATTTTATGTATGTTTTAATCGTTTATGTATTGCTTGTCTTGATATTCCTAATTTTTTTGCTGCATCATTGATAGATGAGTATGTATTACCATCAATTGTAACAGATTTAATATTTTTACCACCTTTTTTACCTCTTGTATGTTTTTCAACTAAGTATTGATATATCATCATTGTTATATTATCGCATGGTACATCAAATGTATTACAACATTCTTCTAGTTCTTTTTTATCTTCTTCTGTTATGAACATATTGTATATTTTTCTTAGTTTCTTAATTTTAACGTATACCTCATCTGATAATGTATGCCAATCATATTCCGTCATTGTATTGTTAAATATTGTTCTGGTATATGCTGCAGCTAGTCTATATTCATCCCAATTATCATATTTCATTGCTATGACAAATGCATTATTATAGAAATTATCCCAATTATCTTTCAACCAATAATATGTAGATAGATTCTCTAAATCGGTTTTTGTTATATTGCCTTTTTTCTTTATAATATTTTTTATTGCTAAATCGAATTCATTTTCAATATCTAATCCACTGTTTCTAAAATGATTAAATATTTTTACTAATATCTCAATTAAATTACCTGTTGTTACTTTTCTTAGTTTGTCATTTGGTTTAATATACACATGTCCATTCTCATCAATCTCTATTTGTGAAAAATCAAAGTTTATAATATTACCAGCAAATTGATTAGAGCGCATTTTTGTACTTTTATTTGTTTTTACATCTTTATATAAGTAATTATATTTTACATTAAAGTTATTTTCTATTAATCTATTATTTATTATTTGTATTTGTCTTTCATATGTTTCAACATTTTTTATTGTCTTATATATCTTGTAATTACTTTCATTCAATACTATTTTGTCATCCATTATATCAAGACAATCAATAACAAAACCATATCTTAGCAATATTATACTTTTTGTTTTCTGGTCAAATATGTCATATGGTTTTATAGTTGAATTCAATACATCAGCACGTCTATTTGCATCATCAATATCAATATAAGTGTCAATTTTCTCAATATCATTGTTTATAAATGCTTTTTTAAATGGAATAACAACTTTATCAATTACATTTTTATTACGTACTCTATTAGCATATTGTATAATACCTAATCCGTTATTGTTAAGTATATATAGTCGTACTTTTTTGTCTAAGTCAATATATAGGTTGATTCCAGCCTGTCCATATACTGAGAATATTGTGACATTGTTCTTGATATTATTGTTGTCTAATATATAATTTACATTTTCTTTATAATTGGAATTAAATATATCACAATCAATACCTTCTAATGACATATTCTCAATATCTTTATAGTTTGCTTGGTCTTTGAATATGATAGCAACATTATTGTCATTGTTAATCCATTCTTTTATGTCTTTATATATCCAACCAATATATGAGTCATTATAAAATAATATCTCTGCAGGTGTTTTGGGTTGTTCTTTATTAATTTGTATTTTATAACAATCAAACTCAAATAATTCATAAGATGGTGTTCCTGTCATTATAATCTTTATACCATTACATTTAGGAAAATCTGTTTTTAATTGTCTAATGCTTTTTATTCTATAATCATACATATATAGAGTATGTATCTCATCAATGATGAAATAATCAAATGAATATTTGTACATTTCATATAAAGAAAAAGATTCCCATGTTGTGCATATGTTCCAATGACTATTTAATGCTTCATAAATACTTCCATTAAATATATGTTTAGTTATGTCTTTGTTTGTGTTGTCAATTACTAACCAACCATTTTCTTCACTAAATGCATCTTTGTTAATAGAAGTCAATGGAGATATTACACATACCCTATTATATGTTCCTAACTTTTTAGCCCATGTTGTTTTACCAAATCCACATCCAGCAAAAATATGATTTATTTTATTAATATCAAATTTAATATCTATATCACCAAGATATTGGTTGCTTTCAATATCATATATAACATCAGATTTATAGAATGAATATGTTTCTGGTATAAATTTCTCAATAACATCATAACCTATTTCTTTTAATATGTATGGTCTAACAAAATTATGTTTATATTTCTCATATTGATCGAACCATTTATCTTTCTGAGCCTCATTAATGTACCATTTCGTAGTATGTCCATTACCTTCCGCAAATTGTTCATTAACTATTTCAGAATATGTATCATCAACTAATTGTTTGTCTTTAATTACCGCAATAAGACTCATATATATTGACATACGTGTCCTATGTTCATAATATTTCTTATTGTTTATATGTGTCCTATCACCTTCAATATTGAAATTGTTTGTACCATCATCATTTATATATTTTGGGTTGTTTATTATTCTTCTGTTTACTTCTATTGAGTCAATATCAATATTACCAAACCATTGGTTGTTTTCAATATTACCAAACAACAATTCATGATTTGTCAAATACATACCTTGTACTGGCGATTTTGTACAATTGTCTAATACTTTCTTATATCTTATTATTTTTTCTGCTCCAAGTGATATGAATGCTTCTTCAACTATCTTTGTTGACCAATATTGGCATTTGTCATAGTTTTCTGCATTCTTTTCTGTGTTGAAATAGAATATAATATGATATCCTGTACCAGAATTAGATTTTTGTATACAATAGAAATTAGTGTAATAATTATAGTACAAATAATCATATAGACCTTTAAGCAGATTATTTGCATTGAATTTTTTCACTTCTTCATAATAATGCTTAGTATCAAGGTCTATATATATACAACCGTTCCAACTATTCCAATCTATATTATCATTTGTTACTCTATAACCACAATTAAATACCTGTAACCAAGGTAAATCTTCTTTCTTTGTGTTTACTACATCAATTGAACTTAATGGTACTACATTCATTTTTTGTCCACCTTTATCATATGTAGTACCACTATTAAATAAAATATTATCCATATAAAAGTATTTCTACGATATATTTGTTCATGATTTATAAATTGTACTATATATAGTTTTTAGCCTTCTTATTGGCTCATCTAAATAGTCTTTGCCTATTCTTATATTATTGAGATATTCCCATGCATTTTCTGTATTATCAAATGGAAAATCATCAACACTCAATATATCATGGCATAAATCTCCAAGTGGAGTATCACACCATGATAAAAATTTAACTACATCTAATAATGATGGAATATCTGTATTATAAAATCCGTTTGTTAGTTTCATCATCTACCTTATAATAAACTTTTCCTTTAACAATTTTGCTCTCTAACAACCAGCCTAATCTATAATAGGTCCAGTCTCTTTCGTCAAATTCTTCTTTAGTTTTCCACATAATTCTCTTTTAAGTATTTAATAATCTTCACTTAAATAAATTTCCTAACAGGGTCAACATACTTAGTCTCAAGCATATCAATAGTATCACTAACATCTTCAACTGTCCAGCCTTTGCATGGTTTTTCCAATAACATACAATAGTCCACATAAGCTTGTGATGTTCCAATGTATTTCGCAACTTTGCTTCTGTTTGTGAAATACCACTTCTCTTGTCCGTTTGTAATAGTGAATAACTTCATAATTTTTTATTTTATATATTTTATTAATAATAATATTAAAATAGTATATACGGACAAAAATATTCAATTTATTAAAGAAAGTTAAAATTGAGAACAGGATTGAATTATTTGTTTTTGTGTCTATATTAGTAATGTAACAAATAAATAAATAACTAAATAATAAATGATTATGAGAAAAATTAAAATGATTAGTAATGAAAAAGCTCTTTATTGTTTTGCAAAGACAGTTGGATTAACGAAAGAAGAGTCAAGAGAAGCACTTAAAGCTCTTAGATTTTTAGGTTCTGGTGTTTGTGAAGATACATGGTTTGAAGAAGTCGGAAGTAAGATGAAAGCATGGTTTGATTTAGCATGTGGAATTAACATCTTTACTAAAGATGGATTAAGAATTCAAGACAAATATTCTCATAATTGGTATGATTATAGAATTAACAAATAAACATTATGATTAAAATATCATCTTCAACAAAAGTCGTAAAAGACAATATTCATGATGAAATGGTAATTGCTTATCGTGAAAATCTTATTAATATAGGTGTATATGATAAAGTAAAAAATCAAGATTTTGATGAATATATAGTACTTAAAGGTGTTAGAAGAATAAAAGGATTATTAGAGATTATTAAAGAAGCACTTGATTATGATAATATTAGTGGTTCAGGTGGAAAAATTACAATTTATAAGAATTGTTAAAATTTGAAAATTGAATTTCTTAACACAACAATACTATATTATAATTAGGTTTAATCATAATTAAAGTTAAATATTTTTGCCTGAACGGTTCGTGAGAATAGTTCAGGCTCTTTTTATATCTTCTCAATATTGTTCCAAGGTCCGCTGCTCCAAAAACTATACTTATATACTTTACCATTGGCCATTATGACTTCAATGTTGTAGTGGCCTCTTTTTTCTCCTGTCTTCTCCAGCATTACCTTATTGACATACCTCCTGACGATTTTCTGCCTCTCCACGTCATCTTCTATATTGTCCATGTCCTTCTTATAGGTCCCTTCATATAGCATCTCCTGCTTCTGTCCATATAGGTAGTTGCATTTGTCCATGATAGACTCCTGTTCCAATAGCTCAATGTTCTTCTCTTCAATCATCTTGTCGCCCTTAATCTCGCTCATCTTGCCCTCAATGATTCGGGTCTCTATGCGTTCAATCTGCTTTCTCAGGTCGACTATGTTCCTCATTGCTTGCTGGACTTTACGTAATAGTGTTTTGCTTTCTTCTTCCAGCCTCATCTTCATATCATCATCATCTTTCAAGGTCTTCACATGCTCAACAACAACGTCCCATATAAGTTTGTCCATCAGGTCTATGCGCATTGTCATGTTGATTGCGTGGTCGATAGTGTATAGTTTATATTGCCCTTTCGCTATGTTTGGAGACAGCAGGTAGCCGTTTTGCTTGCAGTATAATAGTTTCTTACATAGGCATATTTTCTTCACGTGTGTGTATTCCTTTCTTTTATTGCTTGCGATTGCCCTGCATTTCTCAAATTGTGTCTTTGATATGATTGGTGGGTAGTTATAGCCACTGATGTCTGATTTTCCACCGTAGTATTCTGGTCTGGTCAAGATGATTTGTACTTGCCTGTTTGCGTTGTTCAATATAGTCTGCTTTAGCTCACCAGTCTCCATCAACTCTATCGCAATGCATCTTCCACTGATTCCGCTTTCATACATATTGTAAATCTTTTTTACTATTTCAGATTTACTATAGTCCACAACAAGCTTGTCATTCTCAAATTTATATCCGAAAAGTGGCTTTCCACCTATGTAGCCACCAAGTGCTTGTTTATGCTTCTTTCCTCTAGTCATTCGTTCCTTTGACAGCCTTGCCTCTTCTTCTGCCATTGTTCCGAATAGTGCAAAGACGATTGAGGCTGTAGGGTCTATCGTGAAGTCATCTTTAAGCATCGTGAATGATGGTGTCATACACCGCAGGTTCACGTGTCTTTCAATAAGGTATTCACGAACTTCATATAGTACTTTTGGCCTACGGGCTAGTCGGCTCACTTCCCATATCAACACCATGTTATATTGTCCAGTATCGATATGTTCTTTCATCTTTTGTATGGTCTGTCGCTCTTCAATGTCAAGCTTCACACCAGATTCTTTACCTGAGATGATTGTTATGTCATCTTCGTTATAACCAAGTCGTTTAGCCTCATCAACCAGCTTCTCAATCTGTGATTCAAGCTGTTGGACTTCGGTACTTACACGTGCTAAGATTAATGCTTTCATATAATATTTGCTTTAAATTTACGTTGCAAATATACATATAAAAACCTAAACATGAAAATATCCAAGGACTTTTTTAATATTTTTAAATCTATTAAATGTATCAAAATTGTCCTTGGATAATTCAAAAAGAAGCACACCAGAGCCTTTGTTTACAGTGGATAATAAAACATTTATCCTATACTGTTCAAGTGCTCTGGTGTGCATCCTGTGTATTCCTGTGATATTAATTTTCTATATTATTCAGGTCCATATTCAAATTCTTCTATCTCACCTTCATTGTACATCTTTTCTTCTGGGCAATATTCTGCCCAATCATTGAATTCGTCGTTAGCTGTAATTTCTTTTCCGTCATACAATATATGCTGGCATAATATGAAATATGGGAACGCTGCTACTTCATAGTCAGACTTTACTAACTGTACTTTCTTTATGTCGAACTCTTCATCATCTTCAAGTTCAATTACATATTCAAGTTCTTGTTCGTAATAGTATCTATAGTGTATTTTTACAGGCAATGGATGGTCACCATCTTCACTGAACAAATTATGTAAGAACTCACGTGTCTTTACATATTTACCCTTCTTCTTGACTAAGTTCTCTTCTTCATTGTCATCTACATAGAGTGCTTCAATCTTATCCCATGCACCAGTAACATAGTAATAATTCAAGAATGCTTCTTCTTCATCTTCGCATTCTCCACTTTCGATATTCTCATCAATTACTTTCTGTGAACAATAGTCAACTATGACTAAGTCACCTTTGATTCTAATTTTTACTTCTTTCATAACTCTTTCAATTTAGATATTTCTTCTTCACTAAAATTAAATTTCTCAGATAATGACTTAATTGTATTAGAATTGAAGTCATTGATAAACTCATTGTCGAATCCATCATCTTTCATTAGTTTTGTCTGACCAATGATGATGTTCTTTGCTTTTTCAAAATTGTCATTCATATATTACAGTTATTATTAGTATAACTATAACATAGTCAGAATATTGTTTTCTTCAATCAGTAGTTGTTAAATAATCCTAATTCATATACTCTGTCTATATACCTGAGATTAGATTCAATCTCATCACTGCTCATTGCTCTAATTAGTGCGTCTAGTAAGTTCTCAGCACCCATTAGCTCATTCATCTCATCAAAAATACAATAAAGTTCTTCTCTGTCCATAATGTTAATGTTTAATGCGTTGTAAAATTAAACAAAATTCTACATATATTAGCACTCATTAACATCATTTAACTACCTGTCTTCCATTATAATGTATCAATATCTTATTTATTGTGTGTTCTCTTATAATTCTCAATGAATTTTATATAGTCAGGAGCAAATGTGTCAATACCCTGAATGACTATATGTGCTGCTGCATGTAGGATTGGCAGGTTCTCATATTTGAAGTTAGTCTTCGTTGTTATAATATTGTCAAACCATCGTCTGTCTTGGTAGAACAAATCAGTTACACAGTCTAAGAATATTGGTGCATATTTAATCATGTCAAGATGCCAGTGTCCTAAGCATGCATTCCCATAGTCATTCAATACACGTTGTATTGTATTCATCTTGAAATTTTCATCATCTGCTCTTTTGTCCCACTCTTCTGGCGATTTTATTCCTTCCTTGTCCATATAGTTTTGTACAAATGCCGCCATGTCAACCAACAGGTGTGCTCTATTCTCATCAACAAGGAACATTGGAACCATGATTGCGAATGACTTTACCTTTTTCTTACTCATAATAATTCCCTAATTTGTGTCGGGCGCAACTTCTAATCAAACCTTGTATAATGAAAATAGTGCGAGCGGTAAGAAAATCCAATCTTGGTGTGCTAAAAGATGTTAAAAAAAGGACGAAGAATTATTCCTCATCCTTTATAATATTATCAACTTTTTGCATTTTTTTGTCTATTTTATTGTTTAGCCTCGTCTCAGTTTCTAATATCTTGTTCTTTATGAATATATTAATACCAAATACACTCGCACAGAAAATCAAAGTCTGGCCGAAATACATTAATATTGAATCGTGTATAGTATGTTGGTGCAAGAAAAATGATAAGAAACACATTATGATGCCTGAAAATAAAGTGAATATTGCTGTTCCGTATTGTGTTTTCTCTTTAGCTGAAAAATTGTCCATTTTAAACTTATGTTCTTTTATAATAATAAATCAAAACAAAGGGAGAATTTTGTTCCCCCTTTGTAATTTATTTAATACAGTTTATGTTTAGCTTGCCGCTTCAACATGAACTGTTGCTGTTGCAGTATGAATGTTATTGTTAAGGTCTGTTACTGTTGCTGTTATATCACAAGAACCTACACTATCACCATGTAATACATTGTCTTGGTCTAAATGTGCTACACCACTTGGACTAATTGATAATGTTGGTGTTAATGGTTGCCCTGTTGAGAAGTCTATGATTTGGTTACCTAACCAGTTTGTGATTGGGTCTTGTGAGAAGACGTCATTCTCAGTCACAGTGAATGTATCATCGTTCCACCATAACATTGGGTCATTACCAGCATTAACAACTTTGAAGTGTAAGTCTTTTGTATAATAGCCATATGTTGTGTCTTGTTGCTTAATTATAGTCATGTTGATTTCATCACCAACAGATGCATTTGCTGCTGCAGATGTATCAAATGATATAGTCAAGCCGCTTGATGTTGAAGTATAGCTAATTATATTATAGGTATCATTAGATATTGAAACTTCAAATAAGTCTCCATTCATAGGGTCTTGTGTGTTACCATTTGATGCTGTGAACGTCAACGATGGGTTGCTTCCACTTTGAACAATTCCATAATTATAGCCTATCTCATTGTTTTGTGATGTATAAACATGACCATCTACCCAGTCTCTATCCCATTGGCAGTATACAGTAATTGTTGCAGAGTGTGTCTCATTTCCATCTGTTATAGTTGCTGTTACAGTCGTCTCACCTTCTGCTAACCATGTGAATTGTATTATATTAGTGGCGTCTTGTCTTGGTGCCACTGAAACGTAACTTGAGTTGCCTATAGTGAATGTTGGAGTATAGCCTTGCTCTGTCAAGCCTGATTTGTCATATAATTGTACTTCTGCTTGTGTAGAGTTTTGACTCATAGTGACGTCATCATCAGCAAAGAAGAATTGTGGGTCTGCTCCTTGTGCTAATATCTTGAATTCTATAGCACAGCCACCATGTTGATATGTTGCGTCTTCATTATATTCAACTTGCGCTCTTCCCTTACCTGCATGTTCAAATGATGTTGGGTCTACTGTAATAACATATGTTGAATTATCAATTGTTATACCAGGTGTCTCATATAATGTGTCACTAACGGACCATCCTGTTGCAGCTGCAATTGCAGGGTCTGAATAAAATGTGTAAGTTGATTGAGTTAAAGTATCATATGGTAATACAACCATTTCCTCATTAGGTAATGCTGTTCCATTAAATGACCAATAAGCAACTGGCATCATTTTGTTTACATTAAGTTGTATTGATGTGGATGCTTGCTCATTATTGTCATTATCATATAATGTTGCTGATATAGTTGCTTGTCCTAATGTTAATGCTGTACATGTACCATTTCCGTCGACAGAAACTACTGAACTATCACTTGATGTGTATGAAATAATAGTAAATTCAGATGTGTTTGTTATTGATGGAGTAACTGTGTCACCAATGTTCATACCTATATATTCGTTATCAAAATGGAAGTCATATGTTGGCTCTGGTTCTGGAGTTGTTACAGTGATTGTAATATAGAATTCTGTTGACTCACCATCATTTTGATACTGATATCCAACACCTGAATAAACGCTTCCGCCATCTAACTTAGATGGATCAATAGTCATCTCACCAGTCATAGTATTGATTGTTACACCTGATGATGGCATATCATAGAAATTCCATGTACCAATTCCACTTGCTATTGTTGGGTTGCTAACAAATGATAATGTCATATTTGGGTCACTTGTTGATACTGTTATGCTATCCGTTCTCATGCCGTTATATGTCCAATAACCTTCAAATGTTGGAGTTGGAGTTGGTGTTGGGTCAGGAGTTGGGTGATAATAACTAATCAAATAAGCAAGATGTTGTACCTCTTCATATAATGCATTATAAGAAGTCATAGTCACATAGTTTGTCATGTCTGGTAATTCTGTCTTGTCTGCCTTCTTGTCAAGTTCTGTAGTCACATAACTGTTTGTTGCATAATCATTTAAGTCAGGCATGAGTGAAGTCATGTCAACTAAGCCTGTGCAGTCAGTGTAGACTTTATTGCTTCCATTCTTGAATACTAATGGGAAGAAGAAATTTCTATAATCATAACCAACATTTATAGTTTCAATAGTATTTACATAAGATGGAAGAGGTGTTATTAAATTATACTTAGAACTTACTTCTGTTAGTCTGAAGCCAAGATAACCCATCTCAACACCTGTATATTTAGTACCTGTACCTAAATATTGTTGTAAAGATAATAATCCTTTTGTACCAATAGTATTTGGTCTCCATTCAAAACCTCCAATTTCTTTTTCATCGTTATTATATAATGTAAATCCAAGTTTATTATTTGATGTACCTTGTCTGAAATTAATTCTTTTATCTCCTATAAATGTCTTAGAACCATAAATTAACTGTTTAGAACCTTCTACAGTCATGTAATAACTATTTGCAGCTGTATAACTAACATAATTACTTAGGTCAGCAGACTCAGGAATCATGTTGTCCACTTCTGTCTTTGTATAGTAGTATGATAAGCCCTTTGATTTATTTGATACGATTATACTATCAACAAAACGTCTAAACCCAAAGTCATCATATGTTAAAGTTGCATATACATAATTTACATAGTTACTATAGCGAGATATACCAAATTTTAAATTTCCATTTGAAATAATATCACTATAGTTTAATGCTTCATTGAAATTCATACGAAGATACTTTGTTCCATATTTTGTTACTATTTGCAAATAAGAACTTGAAACTTTGTCTTCATTAGAAAAGAATTTTAAATTATAATTGTTTTGTAAATAAGTTATTAATTGGTCTATAGTTCCTGTCCATTTTCTACTATCAAATAAAACACTGTGTTTATGGTCATATATTATGAAATAGAATGTATCAAATAAAAAACATTCATTATATCCTTTAAAAGTTCGATTAAATGTATACCAATTACCCTCTGGAGAGTTTATTGAGCCAGCATTAATCATTTCAACATGATAATCTGCATTTGCTTTCTTATCAAGTTCAGTAGTCACATAACTTGTTGTTGCATAACTACTTAGGTCAACAGGAGCAGGAATTAAATTATCTACTTCCTGTTTTGTATATACATTATTAACATCAGCTTTTCCTGCCAATGCTTCTGTTACATAAGCTAGACTTGCATCATCTGCTAATGCGTCTGCTAATTCTTTCAATGTATCTAAAGTCTCAGGTGCTCCACCAATAAGGTCTGTGATTTTCTGGTCCACATAAGTCATTGTTGCATAGCTTGATAAGTCTATGTTGCTTTCCTTGCTTGCGATATAGCTTATAAGGTCAGAAGTTGTGTTGATATATGAGTTCTCTTCAACTTCAACACCATTCCAGTTAATGTCTATAGCGTTTACTAATGGGTAGAAGTAAGCACTGTTGACATAGTCCTGTACAGCTTGTGAGGCACCAATGTTTGATTGTGTTAAGCTTGCGGCGAACTTTGTACCTGCTTTCTTATTAGGTACATTAGTATACTTAACACCGTTGATTGTTATCTCTGCCATAAATTTTTATATACGTATATATTTTTGTTTTTTTTAGAATTCTATGTTAAATGTTCCCTTTCCAAGTTGTATAGAGAAAATCCTATAGTCTATTCCCTCAACAGTGATATATGGGTCTGCTGTCTCATACCATATTCCCATCTCACCACCATTTCTTGTATCAGTGATTACAGGCTTTATGATGATGTCATTGACGCTGTCATATACCTCCCATGATTTAGGACATACTAAATACATATCAGTTGGCATGCTTAAGTCAGTCATATCAACTAATTCTGTTACTGTTGGTTTTGCAACATTCAACTTAAGGCTTAATGCTATGTTCTCTGCAGTTGGGGTCTCTGTCATAAAGGCATATCCCTTTGATGTTGCGATTACTTTCAAGTTATAAGCAACCATTGCTGGTTTGTAGTTATCGCTTCCTGCATAGCTTGCACTTATTGTTGCTTGGTTTGTAGTGTTAACAAATGTTACATTTCCATTTTGGTCTATATTAACGTCTGCACTATCACTGGCATAAGTCACCACTAAGCTGTTAGGGTTGTCAAGTACAGGTAATGTGCTTTCTTCACCTAATGCTGCTTCAAATGTGTAAACAACCTCACCGTCTTTCTTCCAACTAATGTTTGCTTCTTGTCTTGCAGCTTTTACTTCAATAATAGTCATTACTTGTTGTGCCTTGAAGTCATTGTTTCCAGCAAAAGTCACATAAACAGGGTATGTGTTGCCAATTGTTGCTTCACTTGTTGCTGTCACAAAACCATATTCATTGATTGATATATATTCACTATCAGATGAATAGATTAAGTCAAGTCCATATGGGTTTGTTGGTTGTAGTTGTACGTCCTCATTGTAGAAAAAAGAGTAGCTGCTTCCAATAGATATATTAGGGTCTATTTTGCTAGTCTCTGCTTCCTCAACAACGATAACCCATGATTTGTTATATTCATCATGTTCATCTGTCTCTTGTACATTCACGTTAATGTCCGTTGTACCTGCTCCTTTCACTCCAACCATACCACTGTTGTCCACTGTTGCCACATTTGTATTAGTAGAGTTACAAGTTGTTGTATAAGCGGTACGTTTCAATAGAGAGAATCCTGTGACGTTAGTATTTGTAGTGATTGTACCACCGTCAATGTTTACGTCAGGTATGTTCTCCATTTGGTCATTCAATGGAATCTCTATCTCATCAGATTCGTCTCTGTATAGGTTCCATTCAGGAGTAACAACAGTCAAGATGTCGTAGTTCTTCTTTGCGAGTTGAGTTAATGATGGGTTAAGTTTCTTATAGTCATCAAATAATTCTTCTTGCACAAAGATAAGCTCCGCATCGGTATCATTTGTGATTATATAAGGTTCTAATGAATAAACATAAAGGTAGTCGTTAATTCGTTTTTGCTTCATATGTATATAATCATAAATTTGTGTTTATCTTATATATTAAAATAAAATTTTAAGATGATTAATTGATTAGACCACATAAAAATGGGGTTGTAATTGCTCTTACAACCCCGAGATAAAAAATAAATAAATAAATATAACGTAATAAATGATTACCTATATAACCAAAACCAAAAAGAATAAATAAAATATATATAGTTTAATATAATGCTAATATAAATGACACAAAGAATTATCTAAATATAATGAAATAATATATGAACGTTAAATATTTATGTTTTGGTTATATATTAAAAATAGTACTTTTCTCATAATAAGTTCAATTTTTATCATTTATTTTTTACGTAACAACATATAGTATCATCATCTTTTATTGATGTATCAAATTTGCTGCATTTATTGATTCCTATTCTTTTATTGTAACGTAAACATATGTCTTTACACTTTTGTCTCATGTTAAAATGCTCTTTTATATTCTTCTCTAAATTGTGATATAGTGAAACTCGGGCATGCCTTCTTCATCTCATATTCGTTATGGCAATGTACTTTGTTTATAGTTAAATGATATTGTTGTAACAATAAATATACAAGGTCAAGTAATGCGTCCTTTTGTGCCTGTGTTCTTGTATCTTTTGCTTGCATGTTCTTGTCACAACCACCAATATAACATACCCCAATTGAGTTTGCGTTATGTCCTAAGCAATGTGCCCCAATTTTATCAATATCACGACCTGGCTCTATCGTACCATCTAAGTCTATAACATAATGATAACCAATATCTTGCCATCCTTTTTCCTTATGCCATTTCCTTATGTCTTTTGCCTTGAAGTCCTTTCCTTCTGGTGTTGCTGAACAATGTAATATTACCTCATTTATTTTCCTCATATATCTGTAAAATATTTTTATTTACCAGTCTATCAAGCTTAAGTTATTCCAACCATTCCTGTCACCTATCATCCACAAGCATTCATCTGTTTGCTCTAATTCAAATCTCCATTGTCCTGTATTTCTTGTAAGCTTGCGTTGGTTGATATAAATGTTCTTTGAGTTGCTGCCTACATTTCTAGCGTAAACAAAGACGTTCTTGTTTGAATAGTTATATATTATAGTTTGTGCTGGCTCTGCATATGGAAGTATGATATAGTGGTCCACATTTTGCGTCAAGTATTCAACCCTCACCATTCCATAAATATAAGCATTGACATTATAACCCTTAACTGTTATTGTTTGTCCATTCTCATTCAATATTTGTATGTTTGTGAAGTCGGACTCAGATAATGTTATAAGCTTTGGTACACCCAATGGCACCGCCCATGAAGTTGACTCTCCTTCTACTGTGCTGTTCTCTCCATAATTCCAATAAGGTCCCTTTTGTGGGTCAAGTCCAATGCTATAATAAGGGTTTGTAATAGAATGTTTGTTTTCTCCAATTGTTATGTTGCGTTGGTCTTTCTCTGTAACCTTGAAACCACCATCACTATAGACCATATATCTATCAAGGTTGTTTGATGAATATAATCCATTTGTTCCAATAAATGTAAGGCCTTGTGTGCCTCTTGTAATGCTACAGTCTATATATTCACCAATAGTATAGTAAGTATAGTCCTGTGCTATCATGTTACTATCGTATTGGTAGTCTATGCTCCAATCCAAGTAATAGTCACCTGCCGTATTGCATGTAACACTGATGTCTATACCCGTCAAGCCACTTAAGTTGACAGTGTTTGAAACAACCGTTGTGCTTCCACGATAAACCTTATATGTGAACTTATATGTTCCGTTGTCATTTGATCTCCATCCAGGTACGTCATAGACTCCCTTTGTATAGTCTCTGTTTGTGAAACGTATAGTCAGTCCAAGATGCAAGTCGAAACTTTCACTGCTGCTAAATGTTCCAAGGTAAAGTCCATTTATGTTGTTTGTATATCTTGCTTTATAACTTCCTTTTGTCTCAGTCCAATAGTCACCCAACTTTGCATATGGTGTCATATCAAATGTTTGCTTTGATACCTTGCTTATATTGTTTGGCACATATCCTTCTCCACTTTTTGTAATCCTGTCTCTGTTAATCACAACTCTTGGAGTTGAGTTATTGTCGTAAATAGTAATTCCATTATCAGGATTTTGTAAACTAATATTACCAAGGAACGTTGTATTGTCTGCATCCATGACTATCTGTCCGGACTTTATGTCTATGCCTGTTTGCTTCAATCCCTCAACAACTTGCATGTTAATCTCATCAGCATGTTGCTTTATATATGACCAAGAAACAGCCTCATCTAATCTTCCAGCCATCCCGTCAATATATGAGTTGAATTGTGCTACCGTCAAGAAGTTCTCATTTGCACTAAACAAAGCAGATGAAACATATGTTGTGATATAACTTAAGCTATCTTCAACAGTTGTGCCATCACTTAACAAAACGCTTCCTGTCATTTGGTTTGCTTGTACTTTGTTCACCCTTCCCAATGGAGTTACTCCGCCTGAGAACCATGTATATTTATGACTATCTAAATTGAAGTCATTGATACCCTTATATTGTACGAACAAAGGTGCCAATAATTCTCCATCAATAGATTTATAAGCAGATATATATATTGCGCTTTGTCTCTCTGTCTCTGCGCCTCTGTAACCAAGCATTGCTATCTCATCACCTTCTGCTACGTCAAGGTAACCAACAAATTCATTCTTTGATATGTCGATATAGTGGCATTCCTGCATGTCCACATTCTCATTATTACCAACATTGATATTTATAGGCTCACCATTGTTGTCCTCATTGTTTGTGTTGATGACTAATGCCCAATAGTATTTGTTTGATGAATGTTCTATCCTTGGTTGACGTCTCTGTCCTGCATATTCAGTGTACATATATTTCTTGTCTCCACCCATATTGAAGTTTTGACAGAATGCTTGGTCGTCTTTCTTCCACATATTGTCTATCCTTGTGCCGTTGTCATTAGCCAAGAAATAAAGCCTGTAGAAACTATTCATCTCTTCAAATTTCCTAATCTTGAAGCCATTTGCTGGTGTGAAGATGACTGCTCCACCACTTGCTCTAACTTTGTCTATCACAACCTCAAAGAAGTGTGCTAGTCCTGTTACAGTCAAGTTCTCAGTGTTTATCTCTTTTGCAGCAAGTTGCTCAATATATGCCTTCACAGTGTTCATCCAGTTTGCATTCATTTTGTCTGAATTGACATATGAGAAGTCACCATATTTTGCATTGACATATGAAGTGTTGACGTATGAAGTGTTTATATTATCTGCATTCACATCCATTGTTGTTATATGGTCTATGTATGCAGTGCCATTCACCTTCATATCACCATCTATGTTCTTGCTTCCATCAAAATATTGTCCCCATATGAAACGTGGTGTAAAGCTACCATTGTTTTCCTGAAATGAGAATTGTGATGAAGTTATTATGTTTGTGCCACCATCTTTTGGGGCTCCGTACATTTTAATGTCTATCATATTAATTATGCATTTATTTGTTGTAATGATATAGTTGCCTCACAATTACGTAAGTTTTGCTTTATGCTCAAAGGTATCACCTTGCCAAAATTATTTACAAAATAAGGTGCCATTCCCTTAATGCATGAATCATCTAATGTTGTCTCTATAATAGTCCTTGGTGTGTTGTATATGTTCCAATATTGGTCTATCCAAAGTTTTTCAGGTCTGTCAGTCACAGATTGAGTTGCGTCTGTTATAGAAGTTGCTGGAGTTTTTGTAACAAGATTAATACAAGTATTCTTTGCTACGTTTGTCTCTATGCCTCTTTCAACTAATTCTTGTGTTGTAGGCATTGTGCATATGTCGAACTCTTCATCTTTTGTGTGTAATGTTCCATGTGATTGGTCTGATATATATACTATGTCTTTCTTCTTGTTTGAAACATCACTGCCATTATTGTCTGATATAATGCCAATTTCAAAGTCCTTTATCCATATAGAAGAAACATGACTCCATACATTCTTCCAGTTGTCATAGTATTTTGTGCTCCTGAACAAAGTAGGGTGTCTTCTTGTTATCTCATTCCATTGTTGGTTGATTACACCCACTATCTTGAAACTTACCTTTCCTGATAATCCATCGCTCTTCTTTATTGCGACAGCCATACCTTTCTCATCACTAATCTTTCCGTTCACAGTGTTTGTAATAGGGTATTCTTTTCCAACTATGCATTCACCAATGTTTGGGTCAAAACCAAGTGAGAACGTTCTTTTTCTTATTCCTTCCACTGTTGGTAAGTTTTCTTCTGTGTACCAGCCATATAATGGCTTTTGCTTGTCTTCATTGGCATATGTCTCAACCAGATATTTGTCTCCTATCTTCAATTCGCATTCAACAACACCAAGCTTGTTATATATGTCTGTATCATTCCAGTGACCAGAATAATTATATTCTAATTGCTGTGCAGCCTCAACATCAACATTAGGGTAAAGCCAATTTGCTGTAGGCTCTTGTTGCTCTAATGTGCCTGGAGTATATGTCTTCCAAAATTGGTGTGCATAGTACATATCATAAACAGGTCTAGGCCAATAACCATCCTGTTTTAAGTAGTCATACATTTGCTTGAACGTAGGGTTGTTTAGTACCGTTGAGCCAAAGTACCACCCGCCATAACTAACAGGTGAAAGCTCAATATTAGGCATCAGCTTTATTGTTCCTTTGAAGACTAAGTAGTTTGTTGTGGTATCATCAACAGGAGAATATTGTGCGCTTGTGTTACCTTGGTAGACCATTAGTCCTGCTGCTGTTTGAGTACTATCACTATAACCACTTGAACGGTCTATGTCTGTTTGAATTCTTTGTAGCTCTGCCTCACTATCATCATTATTACCATTCACAGATATGACGATATAGTCATTTGTCTTAATGCTTCCTTTCACTCCATTGTCATTAGTAAGTCTTGATTGGTTGCCTCTGTTCAATGGCTCTTCACATGTGCCACAAGATATGATAAATGGGAAGAACCTAAAATTCTTCATTGCTTGAAATATACGTTGTAAGTTTACAGGGTTGTCATTGTTGTCCACCTCTATCCACTCATTGACGTCTATACCATTCCACATCAATTTCCATTTTGGGTTATGTGCAAGTTTGAAGTACCAGTCTTTTCTTTCCCATCCGTCATAGCTTTCAACAATAGTATTTCCATTCTCATAACCTTGGTTGACTATGTTTACGAATGCATTTAATGCTGAACTGCCTGTACCATATGAACGATATTCACTCATCCAAAGCTGCTTGTAGTTTGAGAAATATTCTATGTCCTCAGATTCTAATGGGTCGCTTATCACAGTGTCATTAGTATCTAAATTCACCTTTAGTTTTATTTGGTTGAAGGTGTCTGATATTGATAAGTTTGTACTATCATCAGTATAGTCTTCTGCTGTTATTGTTATTTGTGATAAGTTGACTGTCTTTGTTGTGTTATCAAAAATATTTACAAATGTCTTATTACCACCTGCTTTTATTGTGTTCCAATCAAATATATATAAGTCCTCACCTTCCTGTATTATATGCAGGTTTAAGTATTTTAGTATCTTTTCAAGCGATTCTTCGTTGTCGACTAAGTCATCTTCACTGTCACCAAGAAAAACATCCATTGAAACACCAAGACTATCAAAGACGCTTGCTCCATTATATGTTTTTGACATATCATAGTATGTGTTTGTAGGTAACATCATAGCAAGATATTCTTTGAATGAAGGTGATTGCTCCTGTGATATAGTATTTCTCCATTCTGAGTGCTGGACGATATATTGGTATTCAAGGCATCCAAGCTCATCGGTGCAGTTTAATGTGAACTCATCCATGTTATGTGCATATTCTTGTGAGTAAGTATATGGCTCAATATAGCCAGCAAAAAGTACATTGTCATTCATCTTCACAGTGACCTTTGTTTGTTTTACTTGGTCTGAGAACAAAACATCACCAAAATATTGTGTTGTAATAAGATTAATGCTCATCGTCTTCTTTATGATTGAAGTGAACATGTCATCAATGCCATATTCTATCTCAACAGAATCAAAGCTTATCTTTATAGGTGAGTCCTCATTATTCAAGTCATATTCTGCCATTCCAATTGGTGACCATATCTCTATAGTCACCAATCTTTCTTTGTTATCCTTAAAACCTCCACGTATAATTGTAGCCATGCTTATTTCTTATGTATTTTCTCGTAATTCTTTATTACACCAACAAGTCTGTCACCTTTTATTACAAATTCAACTTGTCCTGGCTCAATGTTTGTAGCCATCCTGTTTTGGTCTATTTCCCTGAACAAATTGTTTTGCTGGCGTTGGTTGAGTATCATCTCGCCCTTATTAGCTCTAACTAAAATATTATCACCAACCGTAGTACTTCCTTTTACTATACCACCTTCAGCAAAGGCTTGTAATGATAATGACGCTGCATGTTGTGCCGCCATTGCTGCCATCATAGTTGTAATAAGTCCTGACGCAATTCCAGGTCCAGCAAATGGTATAGATGCATGTGCCAAGAATATTTGTGCTGCAGCAAGGTCTAACACTGAAGACTCTAATGCTTTGTTTGCTGCTGCTTCTGCTGTCTTTGCAGGAACTGTTGCTGTCTCTTCTGCTGCTTCTGCTGTTGCTGCACCACCTGCTGCTGTACTAGCTGTTGCATTAGCTAATTTTCCTGCTGTTCCAAGATTAGTAAGGAAGTTGGCTATTTCCATGACTGTATTAACTGCAGCAAAGACGCTTTCTATTGTAGATATAGTAGACATAAGTATCGTCCAAGCATCTGCATCTTCTTCTATTGCTTGGCTTAATGATGATATAGAACCAACAACATTGTCTATTGCATGGAATCCATCGAATATTGTTTGTGCCTTTTCAAACGTATCCATGTTTTCCCATTCGATTTTCATCCTAATCTTTTGGTCTTCCTTTGTCAGGTCCTTAAGATCCTTTTGTATTTTATAGAACTCATCTGTACCATATGGAGTAATCATTAGTTTTGCTTCAAGTGCGCTAATCTTCTCTTCTAATTCAGCCAATGAACCAACACCAATGCCCCTTAAGTCCATTTCAACCTTCAATGATATTGCATCCTGTTGTTTGCTTAATTCTCTTATTTGATTG
>Ga0326511_10001277_pt1 | contig 21151 bp, 11 predicted proteins | sample 0_2496_0518_D_FD_203701 | JGI IMG/M metagenome (GOLD analysis project Ga0326511, IMG submission 203701) | Bovine rumen microbial communities from UC Davis, California, United States - 0_2496_0518 | ecosystem: Host-associated > Mammals > Digestive system > Stomach > Rumen | place: USA... | reverse complement strand
CTCCTGAAATACAACGCCGGTGTTGACGTACTTTAGCATTTTCTTTATTGTATTATTTGGCGTGTGCATAGAAGCGGCGGGCAGCTTCCTCCTGACGGGGTTGTGAGAAGTTGCTGACACGCTTCAGGTAACCGATGATACGGGTCATATAGTCAACATTCTTCGAGTGACAGTGGGGACACTCATGCAGATAGCGCTTGTCAATGTAGCCGCAGTCGTTGCAGACGGTGTTGGGGATGTTGAACGTGAAGTAATTGCATCCTTCCTGTGCGGCCACCTTCAGCAGGTGCTTGTACTGCTCCTTAGACAGATGCTCTTCGAGGTTCATGTGGAGAGCGGAGCCACCTGTGAGATGCTCGATATAGGGAGCACCGTGCAACTTGAACTTGTCGATAACCGAGAGCGAGTCGTCCTCGACCACGTAGAAATAGCTGTTGTAGCAGTCGCGAGGCACGAAGTAGCCGTCTTCGCGATCCCATTTGGCATGTTTCACGCCTACGTTCTCGGCAGGAATCATCTCACAGTTGAACATCACGTCCTTTGTGCGGTACTGCTTGTTGTATTTCTCGATGAGGCCCAGAATGCCTTGCACAAACTTCTTGTATTCGTCGTTGGGCGTAATCTTCAGTCCCATAAACTCGGCTGCCTCTACCAGACCGTTGATGCCGATGGTGAGATACTGGCGACCAATATTGATATAGCCGGCATCGAATAGGGGCAGCATGCCGTGAGCCTGCAGTTCTTTCAGGTTCTCGTTATAGGCTAACTGTACTTTATGGCAGAGGTCGATGATGCCGCCTAAGTATTCCAGATAGTCCATCTTGTGGTTGACAGCATATTGGATGCAACGGTTCAGGTTGATGGTGAGGACGCTCTTCGAACCCGTCGACACGCCGCCGGCACCGAGGGTATAGGAGAAACCGTTGTCGGTAATCTCATTGCGCAGACGGCAGCACGACGACAACGAGTCGGCATTGTCGCTCATGTAGGTGAAGAACGAGTGGCCTTCGGCATACATCTCAGCGGTGAAGTCGCCCCATTCCTGATCTTTGCATTCACCATTCTCGTCGACGAGCAGGGCCATGGTCTCTACGGGGAAGGTGAGCAGGGTCTTGGTGCGTTCCTTGTTGAACCATTTCATGAAGCGCTTCTGCAGCCATGACAGTCCATCCCAGTCGGGCTGTGAACCGTCGGGGAAATAGAATTCACCGAAGATGCTTTGGAAATAGTACTTGTCGTAATAGGCCACGTTCCAGAACACGGCTTGGTAGTTACGGGCACCTGTGGGCTGGTTTAGAGTGTAGACAATCTGCTCAAAATAGTCGGTGATGACCTTGTCGATGCTGCGCTTCTTCAGCGAGAGGTCAGCTTGCTGCTCAGGGTGCTTCCAGTAGTCCAAACCGTATTCCTTACCGATGAAATAGTTCATGTACATCAGAAACTCGGGGGTGGCACAGGCACCGCTCAGCATTGAGCTGACCATGAACACCATGTTGACGAAGCCGCCGGCAAACGACTTCAGGTTGGTGGGAGCCGTTGAGTTGCCGCCAATGGCCGTTGTGCCACCGATGAGCCAGGGGTACATGGTGATGGAGGCGCAGTAGTTGGCGAGTGAGGTCTCGTCGTTCTTATAGATAAAGTGGTGTGTCAGCTTGTCGATATATTCGTCGGCCAGCTGCTTGCCATACATCTTCTTGATGCGTTCGGTCAGCAGACGGCGGTTCAGACGGATGAAGTTTGATTTGGGCAGCTCGCCAATCAGCGTTGCAATATTTTTGTGCTCCACGTTGGCATTGGCGTCGTATTTTGAACCAGTAGCTGCGTTGACCGATTCCATATATTCGGAAAGGAAGTTCATCTTCTCTAAGGTCTCGCGGTCTTCTGTGTGCTGTTGGCGGTAGAGGATAAACGACTTGGCAACTTTGTAGAAGCCCTCACGCATCAGTGCTTCTTCCACTTGGTTCTGAATGTCCTCCACCTTGATGTCGTCTTTAATTTCTAAGTGGCTGATAATCTTTGAGATAGTTCCAAGATCGGTCGGCTCGTCAACGCTTTCAAATGCCTTGATGATGGCATTCATGATTTTGTCGAGTGAGAAGCGGTCTTTCGAACCATCGCGCTTGGTAATGGTAAAGTCTTTTATTTCCATGATGTCTTTATACTGTTTATTTAGGTATTGTTTTTGCTTTTGAAAGTTTTCGGTTTTGGACAACTTTTTGTTTTTTGGTTTTGGAAAAGTTTTCCATTTTGGTAAACCCGAATCGGATGCAAAGATACAAAAATAGTATAAGACGGCAAACTTCTGAAGCCTAAAAAAATATTAAAATGTCGATATTTTTTGACGAGTTGGATATTTTGTGTATAAAACAATAAGGCCATGACTCCGATGGGGAATCATGACCTTAAAATAGGTGTTTGTTTTTGCAATCGCCTATAGGATGTCGGGCGATTATAACTTGATGTTTGAAAGAATCAATTGGGTAGCTCCGGCTTTTCCTTTGACGTACTTGCCGGCTTTCTGACTGGCTTCTTCCAAGAATTTCTGATCGTTGGTGAAGCGGGTCATCAGCGACTCGAAGTCCTCGTAGTTGTTGATTTCGAAGCAACCGCCATTGGCCATCAGCTCCTGAGCCTCCTGGAACCGCTTGTTGTTCGGACCGATGATGACGGGCACGTTCCAAACGGCAGCCTCGAGCACGTTGTGGATGCCTACGCCAAAGCCTCCGCCCACATAGGTCACAGTGCCGTAGTGGTAGATGCTGGACAGCAAACCGAAGCAGTTGATAATGAGTACGTCACAGTCGCTGAACGATACGGAAGAATCCTTCTCTGCTTCTTTGTAGCGTATGACTTTGCGCCCCTCTAACAGCTTTTCAATCTGCTTCAGATGGTCTTCACCGATCACGTGGGGTGCAATAATGAGCTTCCAGTCCTTGTGCTCGTTAAAGTACTTGATGAATATTTCCTCGTCTGGTGGCCAGCTGCTGCCAGCTACGAAGACGTGAGGAGCATCCTTGACAAATGCTTCTACAACTGCCAGCCGCTTGGCCTGCTCCTTGATTTGCAATACGCGGTCGAAGCGGGTGTCGCCAGTGATGGTGACATTGGTCAGTCCAATCTTTGCCAGCAGCTGCTTGCTGGTGTCGTTCTGCACGTAGAAGTGGGTGATGCAACTCAGCACTCGTCCATACTGTCGGCCATACCAGCGGAAGAACACCTGATCCTCGCGGAAGATGCTCGATACGCTATAGACGGGCACACCGCGGTGCTTCAGGATATGCAGGTAGTTATACCAGAACTCGTACTTGATGAAAAATGCCATCTCGGGCCGTATCAGTCGCAAGAACTTGCGGGCATTACGGATCGTGTCTAAGGGCAGATAGCAAATGATGTCGGCTCCCTCATAGTTCTTGCGTACCTCATAGCCTGAGGGTGAGAAGAACGTGAGCAGGATTTTCAGTTCAGGATGCTGCCGTTTCAGTTCCTCCATGAGCGGACGTCCCTGCTCAAATTCGCCTAATGAGGCTGCGTGGAACCAAACGTAGCGGGCCTGCGGGTCTACTTTCTCTTTCAGCACGCGAAATGCGTCGCGTTCTCCATGCCACATCTTGCGTACCTTCTCGTTGAAAAGGCTTGCGATGGCTACGCCCAGCAGATACAAGTAGATGATGATGTTATACATTAGCCGAGTACTTCAATTGCTTTTTTCGTACGACGGATGGTTTCTTCCTTGCCTAAGAAGGCAGAGATGTCGAACATACCGGGACCTTTTCCCTCACCGACGAGTGCCAGACGCCAGGCGTTCATCACGTTGCCCAGCTTCAGCTCTTTGCGCTCTATCCAGGCATGTACCGTCTGCTCCTGGTTCTCCAGCGAGAAGTCCTCAAGTCCTTCAAGCACGGTGCAAAGCTCGGTGAGTGTTGCAGCCGAGTCTTCTTTCCAGCGCTTCTTGACCGTCTTCTCGTCGTAGGCTGTAGGAGCCTCGAAGAAGAACGAGCACAGGGGCCATAGCTCTTTGACGAACGACACGCGGTCTTTCATCATCTCGCATACCTTGACGATACGCTCGAATGAGTCCGTCACGCCGTGCTGGCGACATTCGGGTTCCCACAGACGGGCAATCTCCTCGGCACTCTTCTTCAGGATATACTCATGGTTGAACCAGATACCTTTCTCATAGGCGAACTTCGCACCAGCCTTCGAGCATTTCGAGATGTCGAAAGCCTGCACCAGCTCGTCGAGGGTGAACATCTCCTGCTCTGTGCCGGGATTCCAGCCTAAGAGAGCCAGGAAATTGACTACGGCTTCGGGGAAGTAGCCTTGCTCGCGATAGCCGCTGGCGGTCACCTCGCCCGTCTCCTTGTTGGGAATCCAGTCGAGGGGGAACACGGGGAATCCCAGACGGTCGCCGTCACGCTTCGAAAGCTTACCCTTTCCGTCAGGCTTCAGCAGCAGGGGCAGATGGGCAAAGCGTGGCATCGTGTCTTCCCAGCCGAAAGCGCGGTAGAGTAGCACGTGGAGTGGGGCAGAGGGCAACCATTCTTCGCCACGGATGACGTGGGTGATCTCCATCAGATGGTCGTCCACGATGTTGGCCAGGTGATAGGTGGGCAGCTCGTCGGCACTCTTGTAGAGCACCTTGTCATCGAGTATGTCGCTCTTTACGCGTACCTCACCGCGTATCATGTCATCGACCAGCACCTCCTGTCCTTCGTCAATCTTGATGCGGACCACGTACTGTGTGCCGTCGGCAATCAGCTTGTCAACCTCTTCCTTCGGCATGGTCAGCGAGTTGCGCATCATGAGGCGAGTCTTGTTGTCGTACTGGAAATTCTCTATTTCCTTACGCTTCTCGTCAAGCTCCTCGGGAGTGTCAAAGGCAATGTATGCCTTGCCGTTGTCGAGCAGCTGCTTCACATATTTCTTATATATATCGCGACGCTCGCTCTGGCGATAAGGCCCATACTGTCCGCCAAAGGAAACGCCCTCGTCGAACTTGATGCCCAGCCATCGGAAAGCCTCAATGATATAGGCTTCGGCTTCGGGCACGAAACGGGTAGTGTCGGTATCTTCAATACGGAACACGAAATCGCCGCCGTTCTTCTTGGCAAACAGGTAATTATACAAGGCGGTACGCACGCCACCGATATGCAAAGGTCCTGTGGGACTGGGTGCAAAGCGCACCCTTACTTTTCTCTCTGTCATGTTTTTTTAGATTTTGTGTGCAAAGTTACGAAAAAACGAGGGCAGAACAAAATAAATTCAAAGAAAATATGTACTTTTGTCGGCTGATAATCGAGAATACGTTATGAACGGAAATAGTGAGACAAAAAAAGAAAGTCAAAGGGAACGCCAAATCTATCGGGTGACGTTGGTAGGTGGGGCGGTGAACGTGCTGTTGCTGCTCTTCAAACTGGTGGCAGGAATCGTGGCTGGCAGTGCTGCCATGATGGCCGATGCCATTCACTCGCTCAGCGATTTCGTGACAGACATTGTCGTTATCGTCTTTGTGCGCATCAGCGGGCAGCCAGAGGACAGGACGCACGAATATGGTCACGGCAAGTATGAGACGCTGGCTCTGACCGTGATTGGTGTGGCATTGATGGGCGTTGCCTGCGGTATTCTTTTCCATGGAACTACTAAGATCCTGGCTTGGGCTCAGGGTGAGACTCTGCCTGCGCCTGGCATGCTTGCCTTTTGGGCAGCGTTGTTGTCTATTGTGCTGAAAGAGGGCGTCTATCACTATTCTATTGCGAAGGCTCGTCAGTTGCAGTCGCCGGCTGTTGAGGCCAATGCGTGGCATCATCGCAGTGATGCGTTGTCGTCGGTAGGTACGGCTGTCGGCATCGGCGGTGCCATCTTTTTCGGAGAACGGTGGACGGTGCTCGACCCTCTTGCTTCGGTCATCGTGGGTGTGTTCATCGCGAAGGTGGCTGTCCGCCTGTTGCACGACGGTATTGGTGATTTGATGGAGCATTCGCTGCCCGACGAGGTAGAGGCTGAGATCCTGCAGCTTGCAGCCTCGGTACCGGGCGTTTCCAACCCCCATGACTTGCGCACTCGCCGCATAGGCAATCACTATGCCATCGAACTGCATATCCTCGTGGATGGCAACATCACTCTGCGCAAGGCTCACGACTGTGCCTCAGAGGTTGAAGAACGGCTGCACCGTCAGTATGGCCCAGACACCCATGTTGCCGTGCATGTAGAACCCACGAATTTGTGAAATAAAAGTGGTTACGGTGTCGTTGGGGTGAAACAGACAGTCGTGACAAGATGGCCTTTTGGCGAGGTCATGAAAAGAGTAGGAGATAAACACTTTTCACGGTGTTTATCTCCTACTTGGTTATTGGTTAGAATCTTTGATTCTTGGTGATGCTGTTTGCCTATTCGATGGAGAGGATGACGCTACTCTTATCCATCTCGGGAGTAACGTTGCCATTCTTCACGTATTTCTTCAACGTGCCCTTTACTTTGACCACCTTGCCTACGGTCAGGTCTTCTTTTGCTGCGAAGTCAGCACCGTTCAAGCCCTTGCCGCTATAAATCTGCAACTGGTTGGTAGCTGTGCCATCATCGCTGATGTAATAGGTGATGCTCTTATAAGTACTATTGTAAGATACCACAGAAACAATCTTACCCTTCACGGTCATCTCAGTCTCTGAAGTTCCGCCGTCGGCATAGCCGTTGATCAGCTCAAGCGCCTTGGCCACGGTGATGAAATCAGCTGAGGGAGTGTCACCACTTGGAGTGCTCTCGTCTTCGATGGAGAGGATGACGCTGCTCTTATCCATCTCGGGTGTAACTTTTCCATCCTTCACGTATTTCTTTAACGTGCCCTTCACCGTGACCACCTTGCCTACGGTCAGGTCTTCCTTTGCTGCGAAGTCGGCACCGTTCAAGCCCTTGCCGCTATAGATTTGCAGCTGGTTGGTCTCGGTGCCATCGTCAGAGATGTAATAGGTGATGCTGTTATACTTGCTGTCGAACTTCTGTATGGAGACAATCTTACCCTTGACGGTGATCTCTGTCTCCGACGCGCCACCATCGGCATAGCCGTTGATGATCTCCAGAGCCTTGGCCACGGTGATGAAATCAGCTGAGGGAGTGTCACCACTTGGAGTGCCCTCGTCTTCGATGGCGAGGATGACGCTGTTCTTATCCATCTCCGGAGTTACGGCACCGGTGTTGTTGTTGACATACTTCTTTAACGTGCCTTTCACAGTGACCACCTTACCGACGGTCAGGTCTTCGGCAGCCGTGAAGTCAGCACCGTTCAAGCCCTTGCCGCTATAGATTTGCAGCTGGTTGGTCTCGGTGCCATCGTCAGAGATGTAATAGGTGATGCTGTTATACTTGCTGTCGAACTTCTGTACAGACACAATCTTACCCTTCACGGTCATCTCAGTCTCTGAAGTTCCGCCATCGGCATAGCCGTTGATCAGTTCGAGAGCCTTGGCCACGGTGATGGCATCGCCTGCTACGGGAGTGTCAGGAGTGCTGCTGCCAGAAGCGTTGACCAGTTCGTTGCCCTGATTCAGCTCTGGAGTCATGGCACCTGTGTTCTTATTGATATACTTCTTCAGTTTACCCTTGACAATCACTTCCTGACCAACCTTGATGTCGTCCTTAGAGGTGAAGTCGGCACCGCCAACATTCTTGCCGCTATAGCACTGGATCTGACCATTCTCGGTACCATCGTCGCTGATGTAATAGGTAATGCTCTTGTACTGGTCGCTGAATGACTGCACAGAAACAACCTTACCTTTGACGAAGGCAATCTCCTTCGACTCGCCGTTATCTTCCATCGCATTGATCAGCTCTAATGCCTTGGCCACGGTGATAGGCTCTTTCTCAGAACCGATAGTTTCTGCTGGCTGGGTTGAGCTGCTGCTGCCACCGCCCTTGCCTTTAGCAAAATAGACCAGCTTGTTGCCCTGGTCGAACTCGAGCACGTCGCCATCCTTGCCGGCATAGTTCTTCACCTTACCGCAGACCACGACGGTATCGCCTACCTGCAGGTCGGTCTCAGCAGTTACTGCAGCATTGTCGAGCAGTTTGCCACGATAGACATAGAAACGGATAGCGCCGTTGATGTCGTCAGCAATATAATAGGTGGCATTGCCATGCTCGACAGACATTTCAGTAGTTTCAATAACGACACCCTTCACATAAACCTCAGCACCGTCGTTGAGGAATGAGCCGGATGCCAATCCTTCGCAAGCCTTCTGCAGGGCAGTGACGTTCCAAGGATCGGCCTGTGTACCGCTACCGGCGGCTTCAACCTCGACAGCGGGTTCTACTTCTTTTTGGTTGTCCAACGGATTGTTGTATGGTTCGGGCACATCCTCGCATGCGGTGAATGTGCTGGCTGCGATGGCTACGGCCATCAGCTGATAGAATATTTTTTTCATATTATAATAAGGTTTTAATAATCAGTTTTCAATTCTCAATTCTGAATTATTTCACTTCTTCGATGTCGCTGAGCGAGCGGATGATAATCTCCCATGACTTGTTGCTACCCGATGCATTCTCGTAGTGCTTGAAGACGCCTGTGATATTGACCTTTCCCTGCGGAATGGGCAGTGCGGCGAAATCAGCATAAGCACTGTTGTAGAGTTGCACGGCTATACCCTTGGTGCCATCGGACTGCTGCTCGTTGAAGTACCATGATGTGCTGTAATCAGTTACGGCAAAGCGCGACTCTTCTGTGAGCTCCAGATCCACGAACTTGCTGGTAGAACTGTTATAGTAGCCGCCCTTCTTGAAGGTGACGTTCTTCAGGATGCCCAGTTTGCCGTCGTCGTTCAGGAAATCCCATGTGGTGGGCGTCGATCCGTCAGCGAAGAGGGTAGGCTTGACCTCCTTTTTCTTACCGGTGTAGGTGAAGTGCTGCTGCCAGAGGAAACGGCTCATCTTGCCAACGCTCTCGGCACCGTCCTTGTTGGTATAGGGCACACCGATCAAGGCACTGCAACGGTAGTTACCTACGGTGAGGCCTTTCAGGTCGACCAGGATTTCCGTGCCGATAGGCAGGTAGCCATAGACACCGCCCTGAGCAATCTCCAGGAAGATGGCATTGGTCTCGTCCTCGATGGTAATCTCGTTATACATGTTACCCTCAATGTCATTAGAGGTCACGTAGCCCTTGATCTGGATGTCTTCTTTCACCTCTTCCATTTTGCCAGAGGTCTGGAAGGCTGTCTTGTACTTGTCTTTCAGCTGTTGGATGGTAATGACATTGCTTTCCTTGATGTCCTTATTGCCGTACACGTTCTGATTCTCGGGTACGGGATCCTGCCATGCCATCTCACCACCGTCCATACAGCTGGTGAAAGCAATGCTGATACATGCTGTCAGTAAAAAATATATCTTCTTCATATTGCTTGATAGACTTGAGGGTTAGAATTTGTATCCAATATTCAGCATTCCGTTGATGCCCCACGCATAGAACTTCATAGGATTGTTCTTGAACGAGTAAGCACGGGCATTACCGCTGCTTGAGTAGTCGCTTCGGCTCTGCTCATAACCGCCAGTGACAATGTCCTGGTTGTTCAGCAGGTTGCTGATAGAGAGGTTGATGCTCATAGAGCGTCCGTGGCGCAGATAGATGCTGCGGCCAATCGAGCAGTCCATCATGAAGCCGCCCTTACCCTTGGCCTGCTCCAGTGCGCTGGGCAGTACGTTTCCGGCAGCATCCATAGTCTTCTCGGTGATGTCGGTCGAGTTGTTGCGGGCAATAAGGGTTGACTCGTAGCGGAAGGCAGGCGAATAAGAGAGGTAGATGCGGTCGTAGTAGTTGCCGCTCAGGTCGATGAACCATCCGTTCTGGTGGTAGCCCAGGATAACGCCTACAGCGGTAAGGGGCGTTCCGGCCTCACGCATGTTCTTGTTCAGACAGTACTCGTAGTTGTTCTCACCGCGACCGGGAATCAGGTTGCTGTTGTCATTGTAGGTACCCTTGGTCGAGCTCATGTACCACACCTTGGCATTGTTCGTGTTCTTGGCCTCGCTGACGGTACCGATGGTCTTCAGGGTGAAGGCATCGCTGAGCTTGAAGCTCATGCCCCATTCCACACCGTAGTATTCCTTGTTGATGCCAGTCAGGGAAACATACGAGAACGAGTTGATATCGTCGAAGTAGAAGCTCTGCCACTCGGTGACATCCTTCATCTGTGAGTAGTAGCCTGTGATGTTGGCCTTCATCCAGCTGTTCTGGAACTGATAGCCCAGCTCGCCAGAGAATACTTTCTCTGTCTTCAGGTTCACAACGAAGTCGTTGTTCATCTCAGGCGATACAAAAGAGGCAGATGCCTCGGGAGCCTTGAACTCAGCTGAGGTGCCGAAGGTGAACACATGGCCCTTGCCGGCATTCCATGTGCCGCCCAGCTTGACACCGCCTTGCAGGAAGTGGGCCACCTTGCTGCGTCCATAGCTGTTTTCGGCGAACATACCGTTGCGCATGTTGCCCTGGCGCTGATACTCAGCACCGCCTACACGGCCACTAATAAAAGTATGTACGCGTGAGAAATCATATTTATAAGTGCCCCAAAGCGTAGCCTTGTTCACGTAGATGTTGTAGTCGTAGCCATAGCGGTCGCCCACCTTCACCTGTCCGTTAGGATTGTTCAGGTCGTACTGCACCTGTGGGTCGTTCATCGAGTAGTTGCCTACGGCATAGGTGTTGATGTTATGGAACCGAGTGGCACGCATCAGGTCTTCCATCGTCTGGTAGTGCATGCTCTTGTTGGTAGCCAGCTGCACACCCATATTCATCGACGAACGCTTGTCAATGTCGTAGTTGAGGCTCGATGCCAGTGTGAGGTTCAGGTTGTCGATGCGCTTGGCATAGATATAGTACATAGCATCGAGTCCCTGCTCGTCGGCAGTGCGGTTAGCAGCCATCAGGCGGTCGAACTGAATCTGACGGTCGGCCTTGTTACCGCTCATGATGGTACGGGCACGCAGCCAGTCGCTCATGCACTGTGCGGTCTGGTAGTGGGGCAGTCCGCGATCCCATACGTCATAATAGCTAGAAGGCAGGTTCTTCCAGTAGTCACCCTGGGGCTTGTCGGCATTGTTGTAGTTCAGACGTGTGCCCTTATACATTGCGTAGCGGCCTGTCAGTGTGGTGGTCAGCTTCAGCTGGTTGTCAATCTTCCAGTCCCAGGTCATGAGGGCTGTGGGCTGATAGTCGGTCACGACGCGTGAGTTGCGCTTCTTGCCGTTCTGATAGCCCCAGTAGGGATTGTAGAAGCGGTCGTTGGCCAGCCAGTACATCTCGTCGGTCGAAGCGCCCTGGGCACCGCGCTCGGTGGGGTTGCCCCATGTGACGAATGACAGGCGATGATCGCCCATCAGCTTCTCTGCACCGAGGAAATAGCTCAGCGAGTTGTAGAAAGAACCTTCTACATAACCCTCATCGGCCCAACGGTAGGTGACGTTGGCAGAAAGTGCCCATCCGTTCTCCTTGACACCGGAGTTATAGGTGTACATGGCTCTCACCTTATAGTTGCGGTTTGTACCTGTGAGGGTGAAACGCTGACCGGTGGCAAAGCTGGAGGGACGGAAGTTGTAGTTGTTCGAACCGCCCATCGCCGACATGCTGAACGTGTTGTTGTCGAACGGCAGCGAGTATTCCATATTGCGGGTCTGTTGGTTCAGACCGCCAATGAGGGAAAAGCGGAACAGACCAGACTCCATGTCGTTCATCGGAGCACCGTTGATGAATACCTCATTGTACTTCTGATTAAAAGCACGATAGCGGAAGCGGGCGGGATTGAACTGATAACCTACTTGCGAAGCATAGATGTTCGTGTTTGAGTTGACGAGCACTACGCTTTGCGACAAGTCGTCGTTTTCTCCCAGCTGAGCTTCGGTGAAGATAAAGGCTTGCTCTCCTGCATCAACTCCCACTGAGTCGGCTTCCTGTGCCAACGCAACGGATGACACACAGAAGGCCATCGCCACTAATTTCAGCTTTTTGTTCATACGTTTTTTATAGTTTTTATTACGGTTAATATTAGTTCAATGCTGCAAAGATAGCTAAAATTGAAATACAAAACAAATCTAATTACAACTTTTTCGCCCATTGCTTGTCTTTTTTTGAAAAAAAGATTACCTTTGCAGGCGCATAAGGTGAAATAGTCTACTTTGTAACCTAAAAAGTATCAAACTACAAACTAATTAAATACATAATCTGAAGCAATGAGTACATTATCTATTCTAATTGTATGCGTCTTTGTGCTGGGCTATTTCTTCATAGCCATTGAAAGCCTGACGAAAGTGAACAAGGCTGCTATCGCCTTACTGATGTTTGTGTCTACATGGACGCTGTTCATGCTGGATCCGGGCAGCTATATCGCATCAGCCTTGGACGGCCACGTGGCACAAGCCGTGAGCGAAGTCATTGAGCGGCATTTGGGAGCAACGTCGACCACGCTGTTCTTCCTGCTGGGTGCAATGACTATCGTAGAGTTGGTCGACCAGAACGGTGGTTTCAACTTTGTGCGTGACACCTTGCAGACCAAGAGCAAGAAAGCACTGTTGTGGCGAATCGCCTTCATGACGTTCATTCTTTCAGCCATTTTGGACAACCTGACCACTTCTATCGTGATGATTATGATTCTGCGCAAGCTGGTCGATGACAAGAAAGATCGTCTGATCTACGCCTCGCTTGTGGTCATCGCTGCCAATTCGGGTGGTGCTTTCTCGCCCATTGGCGATGTGACGACCATCATGCTGTGGAACAAGGGTGTCATCACGGCTGCCGGTGTGATCTCTGAGATCTTCATTCCGTCACTGGTGTCGATGGTCATTCCAGCCTATATCTTGTCGCTATCGCTGAAAGGCACGCTCGAGGTGCAGCACGACACGGCAGTCGTAGAAGACTATGACGTGCTCTCGGCAACGCAGCGCAAGGCCATATTCTTCCTGGGCGTAGGCGGTCTGATTTTTGTGCCTATCTTCAAGACCATCACCCATCTGCCTCCTTTCGTGGGCATCCTGCTGGTGCTGGGTGTGCTGTGGACGGTGACGGAGATTTTCTACGTGCGTATTCATCAGGATTGTGAAGACACTGCCAACAACACGAACACTCAGAAGCGCGTGTCGAAAATGCTTTCGCGCATCGATATGGACACCATCCTCTTCTTCCTGGGCATCTTGATGGCAGTGGCCTGCCTGGAGACCATCGGTGTGCTGGAAATGCTGGGCAAGGGACTCGATGTAACCTTCGAGGGCAATCATTATCTGGTTACGGGTATCATTGGCGTACTCTCGTCTATTGTCGACAATGTGCCTTTGGTGGCTGGCTGCATGGGTATGTATCCTGTACAGGCTGTGGGAGACATGGCTATTGACGGCATCTTCTGGCAGTTGCTGGCCTACTGTGCCGGTGTGGGTGGCTCGATGCTGATTATCGGTTCTGCCGCAGGTGTGGTAGTCATGGGTCTGGAGAAAATCACTTTCGGCTGGTACATGAAGAAAATCACGTGGATTGCATTCGTCGGCTATGTGGCAGGTATCGGATGCTATTGGGTTGAGAAACTGATCTTCTGATACTTGATTTTTTATTCACCACAGAGACACAGAGACACAGCGTTTTTCCTTTCGTAATCTTGAAATAGAAAAAACGCTGCGTCTCTGTGTTTCTGTGCCTAAACTACTGATTGCGGAACTCGCTGGGGCGATGGCCCGTCTTGATTTTGAATTTTGCAGAGAAATAGTCTGGTGACTCGAAGTTGAGGCGATAGGCTATTTCCTTGACGCTCATATCGGTGGTCGACAGCAGTTCCTTGGCACGCTGCAGGCGCAGGTCTTGCTGATAGGTGGCAGGTGAGATGCCCGTGAACTCCTTGAACAGTTTGCGGAAATTGCTGTAGCTGACGCCTAAGTCTTCGGCCACCTGCTGAATGGTCAGCGAACTCTCTAATTGCTCACGGATGCGCAGACGCGCCCGGCTAATCATATCGACATGTGCCTGAGAACGTGTCATCAGCTGGATGTTGCGTTCCAACGAGTACATCATGCCGATGAGATGGTTCACGATGCCTGCCATCAGCTGTTGTGAATAGGCGGCTTCCTCTAAGGCGGCTTCGTAAGCCTGCCGGTAGAGCTGTACGATATTGTCGGAGAAACCGATATGGTAGATGGGCTTTTCGGGAGACAGGAAGCCTTTCAAGACGCGATCGTCCATGTTCTGTCCCTTGAACCCGATCCAATAGCTCTTCCACCCGCGATTGTTCAGCGGGTGATAAGTGTGCCACTCACCGGGGAACAGCAGGAACATGTCGCCGGCATGCAAGCGGGCGTCCTTGACGTGGGCACTGCTGAAGATGCCTTCACCCTCGGGATTGTAGAGTAGTTGATATTCGTTCAGCGTGCGTCCTTTGCTCACTTCGAAATAATAGCCGTCAGCATGGCCACGAGTGGGGTAGGGGTCGCCAGGGGCTATCTCTTCATAGCCGATGGTGGTCACTGTGAGTCCCCATTGTTCGTCTCGCTCGTTGGCCAGCATGTATTTGCACTTTTGCATAGTTGATAGTTTTTGGTTTTGTAGTATTAGTTTCAATTGTCCATTCTTTCACAAGGAATCCATATCCAGAATTTCGTCCCCATGTCTTTGCCTTCGCTTTCCACACCGATTTGTCCTCCCATGCGTTCTACGAGCGACTTGCAGATGTTGAGGCCCATGCCCGTGCCCTGCACGAACTCGTCGAGTTTGGTGAAGCGGTCGAAGATGACGGCTTGCTGTTCCTTGGGAATGCCGATGCCCGTATCTTCGCAATAGAGATAGAGACCCTTGTCTTTATAGGTATAGCCTATGCGGATATGTCCTTTCTTTGTGAATTTCAGCGCATTTGTCATGAAATTGGTGAGGAACTGCACGATGCGCTCCACATCGACACAGATGGCCAGCGTGTCAAAGGGATTGTCGGTCAGGAAAGCTAGTTCTGGCTTCTGTGCCGCACGCTGTCTGAGCGTGAGGCAGATGTCGTCGAAGGTTTTCGAAAAGTCAACCTTGACCGGTACGATGACCTTCGGACTGTCGTTGGCGTCAGATGCCTCAATCACGTCGTTGATCAGTCGCTGCAGCATGTCGCAGCTGTTTTGTATGATGCGCAGATACTCGCTTCGCTCTTCCGGGCTGTCTATGGTTTGCAGAATGCTGGTGAAGCCGATGATGGCGTTCAGGGGGGTGCGCAGCTCGTGGGTCATCGATGCCATGAAAGCACTCTTCTCCTGTACGCTCTTTTCTGCCTTGGCTGTGATCTCCTGCAGTCGGAAGCGAGCTTTGGTGATGGCGGTGATGTCATACGATATGCCTTCGTGGCCGATGATGATGCCCTTGTCGTCGATGATGGGGCGTAGCGTGTCGATGAACACTGTTCCCAGCTCCTGTGCAGAGTGTCTCTTCAGTCGAATGGTCATCGTCCGTGTGGCACGTGATTCGCTGTCGTTCAGTATCTTTTGGAAGGTCTCACCGTATTCGCCGGCTAAATAGTGGTTGCAGAAGTCGTGAATGCTGAACGTGTATTCTGGTGCCTGCAGGTTACGGTAGAACGAAATCTGATGATTCGCCAAGTCGCTGTAAATGAGATAGCTGTCGGTTTGCTCCAGCATGTAGGTGAGCCAGAACTTTCGCGTCCTTGCCAGTTCTTGGGTGTCTTGCAGTTCCTGTTTCAGTTGTACGAGTGTGAGCTTCAGCTGTTCCGAGTATTCGGCATCACTGATTTCTTTCTCGTGTTTCAGGTCGTCAGAGCGCTCGCTTTGGGTAATCTCGTGCAGGGCATTGACGATATAGGCCGGCCGGCCGTATTTGTCTGCCTCTACGATGGCATGTCCGTCCAGTTTGAGCCAGTGGCTGTCTTCACCGTAAGTCTTCCATCGTTTTTTCAGCACAAACTTGTGTTCACGCCCGGTGAGCAGGTTGCCCATCTTGCGTTTGAACTCTTCCTTCTCGTCAGGATGTATGTGGGCCGTAAATTCCTCCAGTGTGATGCCTTCTGCAGGCAGGAAGGGCGCTCCATAGTGGTTGGCCATGCGGTCGTTTGCAATGTCGTAGACCATCACATGCACGTTCCCCATTTTCAGTGCCTTGGTCATCATCATGTTGGTGTTCCTGGAGGTTCGTGTGGCTCTGTTTACGTGGGCTTTTGAGATGCGGTTCAGGACTAACAGCAGTGCTATCAGTGCCAATGCTGTCAGGATGGTATAGAGAATCCATGTAGGCGAAGTGTCCTTGTTGCGTTCGGGGTGCAGCCATCGGTCTTTCAGTCGCTGCACCTCGCCGCTCTGTTTCAGTCGGGAATAGAGGTCGTCGATCTCATAGATCAGTTCTCGGTCGCGGCCGATGATACGGATCTCGCTGACGGGAATGTCGGCCTCGCAGATGCAAACCCCCTTGATATTGAGTGTCTTGATCTTCCATTTCAGCGGTTCCTCGCCCCATACAAAGTATTTGTAGTCACCGTTAAGCAGTCCCTGCAGTGCCACTTTTGACGATTGGAACTCGATATTGTCAGGCTCTGTGCCGTCTTCGTTCAGGAAAAAGTATTTGGTGTAGTCGCCGTATTTCAGCACCATGCCTTCTTTCATCAGCTTCTCTCTGGTGATGATGGCAATGGAGTCGCCGGCCTTCGCCGCGCAGATACGGTTGTAGTTGATGATATTCTCGGTGGTATAGTAGCCTTCTTTCCGATAGCGGTTCGAGTTGGCCAGTATCAGGTCGGCCTCGCCACGCTCAAAAGCCTTGATGGCTGTTGACCATTCTTTCATGATGAACTTGCAGGGAATGCCCAGTTCATCGCATAGTCTTCGCAGCAAGTCGACATTGATGCCGGCAGGCTTGCCCTGGTCGTTCATGAATTCGTAGGGCGGCTTGTCCCAGTCGCAGACAATGGTCACCGGGTGCCCGGCATAATAGCGCTCGTCCAGTGAATGACCGCTGGCGCTGTCCCACGCTGAGAGGCAGAGTACCCAGATGATCAGCCCCACCTTCAGCCGCATGATGCTATGTTGTCTTGCACTTCTCATCTTTTACGTTTAATCGTTGTTGCCTGACAGGGAATGGTTACATAGACGGTTGTGCCCGAACCTTTCTCCGAACTGAACTCGATGTTGCCGTTCATCTGTTCCAACAGCTCTTGGCAGATGGCCAGTCCCAGTCCTTTCGTATCGGTCGTGATACGTGAGGCATTGTTGCTATGGTTCAGTTGCTCCAGTTTTTCCTGCGGGATGCCTTCGCCCGTGTCGTCGACCGATATGATCAGACGACGGCCAATGTATTCGCATCGCGCACGTACCGCTCCAGTAACGGTGTGCTGGGCAGCATTGGCAGTCAGCTGGCGGATAATCAGTCCCACGTGCTCACTGTCAATCACGAGGGTCAGCTCTTCGTAGGGGTTATCTACGATATAGCGTGTGCTCTCGTTTCTGTATTTTGCCCATCCCTCCTCGCATTGCTGACCAAAATACTTGGCAAATTCTGTCTCTTGGGTCTTGATTTCTACCATGTGGGCATCTAAGCGCGACAAGAACAGGATGTTCTCAATCAAGTGGAGCAGATAGTCGGCATTGTCAAGGATGCCTTGCGTGAGTATCGGCTCGTCGGCTGAAGCCGTTGTGGGGTGTAGGCGTGACACATAGTCTACCACCGTGTGCATGGGCTTCTGTATCTCCTGTACCATGTTCTCCACGAAGCTGGTTTTCGTGTTCTCTACTTCTTGCACCTTGGCCAGTCCCTCTGCATAGCGCTGGTCTATGTGGTACAGTTCGCTGTAGTCGCGGCAGATACCGATATAGTCGGTGACGCGCCCGTTCTTGTCTTTTTTCGGGGTCAGCAGGAAGGCAATGTTCAGTCTGAGTCCTCCCTTGATGCGCAGGGTTGTCAGTATTTGCGTGTTGACAACCATGTCTTGCCGTTCGTCCATATGGGCGATGAGGCGCAGGGCTTGCTTCTTGGAACGTTCGTCTACGAGGCTGATGCAGCGGGTTTGCGACAGGGTGTGCTGCACTTCCGTGCTGTTCTTGTAGATAGTCAGCACATGCGTGTCGGTAGAATAGGATACAAAACGTATGTCGCTCTTGTTCAGTACGTTGTCAATGATGGTACTGTATTGTTTCAGTACCTTCTGCTCTTCGTCCAGCTGCTGTTCTATTTGTGTTTTCTGCTGTTGGCGGTTCTTGTCGGTCACGTCGATTTTCGTGCCGATCAGTTCGATAGGCCGTTTGTGGCTGTCGCGTTGCAGCACGGAGATAGTCACCAAGAAGTCGCGCATCTCGCTGTCGCCGTCTTCAGTGTCGCGGGCTTTCAGCGTGAGTGTTATTTCTGGCTCCGGCTCATTGTCTTTCTTTCGGTTCACGGACAGTTCGTTGATGGCACTTATCAGGCGGTTGAAGTCTTCGTCAGGATAGCGGTGAGAGAACTGCTCTTCTGTGTAGGTGAAGGCCACCTTGCCTTTTTCGTTACGCCAGGCGAAACGGGCGGTGTCCACTTCGTAGGTCCAGATGCGCACGTTGCTGGTTTCCAGAACCAGTGCCAATTGGAGGTTCTTGCGATGGTTGGCCTGCTTGATACGTCCTGCACGCCATTGATAGATAATGGTGTAAAACAGCAGGATGAGCAGGAGAATGGCCGTGCCGAGACCGCCATACCACACCCACGGCGATACTCCTTTTTCTTTATTTCGCTCCGGGTAGAACCATTTGTTCTGCAATGGCAGCAGCCGGTCAGAGGAGCTGAGGGCGGTGTAGAGACTGTCCAGACGGTTCACCAGTCGCTCGTCGTTTGAGATGAACTTATATTCGCCATGCGGCATGTCAACAGACGTGATCTCCAGATTCTCAATCTGATACTTGCGGAGCATCCATTTCAGTGACAGTGTGTTCCATACCAGTTCACCTTCTTCGTCGGTGCTCATCTTCATAATTGTTTCTGGGATGTTCTTGGTGGTGATGGCATTCTTCTCCCACCCGTAGTCAATCATCAGATGATGGCAGAGACTGCTGTCGCTTACAAAGACCTTGTGGAAAGCAAGGTCACGGAAGTTGTGTACCTTGGTCGGTCTCGACTTGGGCGACAGGATGCTCTGTGTGAACAAGGTGACGGGGTTGGCACTGTAATAACCGTATTTGGCATGGAAACCGGCCGTCAGCTCAATCATCAGGTCTGATTTGCCCGCCTTCAGGTCTTCTAATGCCTTCATGCGCGGCACCATGTGTATCTCGTAGGGAATATTGAGCTTGCCTAAGAGCAGTTTGATGAGCTCGATATTGAATCCGTCAGGTTTTCCTTGCTCATTGAGAAAACTGTAGGGCCACAGATCCTCTGCCCCTTCGTAGACGAGGGGGTGTTCGGGTGTGTAAACCCTTCGGATGTTTTCTTCCTGTGCCTGCAAGCCAGTTATGGTCAATGCCAACAGCACCAGGCAGCTAAATAGTCGCATAATTCTCAATTCTCAATTCTCAACTCTCAATTCTCAATTCTCAATTCTCAATTCTCTTGCACGGTATCCAAATCCAGAAGGTCGAACCGCAGCCCTCGCCATCGCTCGTCACGCCAATGCGTCCGGCGCAGCGGTCGGCAATGCTCTTGCAGATGGATAGTCCTAAACCGGTTCCCTGTACAAAGTCGTTCAGCTTCACGAAGCGCTCGAATACGGCTTCTTGCTTGTCTTTCGGAATACCGGCTCCCGTGTCCTCGCAATACATATAGATGCCCGAGAAAGGCATGGACTGACCTTCCAGTTGCGGATCCTTCACCTTCTCTTTCAGTTCATTGAACGACAGGTAACTGTAGCCCACCTTGATATGTCCCTGATGCGTGTATTTCACGGCATTGGTCGTGAAGTTGGTGATGACCTGTTGCAGTCGGCCTTTGTCTATATGGGTCTTGAACGATGTGTAAGGATTGTCGATGATGAACGGCACCTCCTGCACACGTTGTGAAAGCGTCTGACAGATGTCGTTGAAAGCTACGGCGAAGTCAATGTCGGTAGGTTCTATCTTCAGTGGAGCGTGGTTCATGTTCGATGCCTCGATGATGTCGTCAATCAGGCGGATGAGCATGTCGCAGTTGTTACGGATGATACGGATGAATTCTCGGCGTTCCTCCTGGCTGTCTATCATGGGCAGCAGGTCGCTGAATCCCACAATGGCATTCAGCGGCGTGCGTATCTCGTGGGTCATATTAGCCAGGAAGGCACTCTTCAGTTTGCCTGATTCTTCGGCGCGCTTGCGTTCGCGTTTCAGTTGTTCCTGAGCTTCGATGAGCGCGTTCACGTCGCGCACGATGCCGAAGTGTCCTAATAGCTGTCCGTTGGCATCGTGGAGGGGTATGCCGCTGATGGAGAACCATGTCGGCTCTAACGAGATAGGGGTGTTCTTGATGCGCAGTACGGCATTGATCGTGGTGTCTATCCCCTCCATATTGCCCAGTGCCTCCATGGCTTTGGGCAGGTCTTTCGCTTCGTAGAGCAGCCTAAATTGTTCAAAGGTCAGCTTGAAGTCGCTATTGCGCAATGAGCGTGAGAAACTGATGGTCTTATCAGCCAGGCTCGATTTCCATATCCACATGTTGCTGTTCTTCAGCAGGTAGTTTAGCTCGCGTTCATAGCGGTTGGTCTGCTCGTTGGCTTCATGAATGGCCTTCTCCTGTCGTTTCTGTTCCAGATACATGTTGCGCTCGTCCGTCACGTCGCGTGCCGTCACGATGTAATAGAGCAGTTCGTCGTTCTCGTAGGCGGGCCGCACGCGGCATTCAATATATTTGTTGATGCCCTGCTCGGGATAGCTCATGTGCTGGCACACGTGCAGGCCTTCGCGCCGGTTGGGAATCAAGTCGTTCTTGAACACAGGCATTTCAAAGATGTTGGTTTGCCTGAAGAACTTCTCTCCCAGGTCGTCGAACTCACAGAGTGTATGCATGTTTCTGTTCAGCTCGATCAGCATGCCGGTCTTGTCGTAGAACGACATGGCAGTCAGTGTCGAATCAAACAGCTTGGCAAACCTTTTGGCCTGTTCTTTGTCTTCATCCTCTTGCATCTTCTCGGCTGTCACGTCTTGTAGCGTGTTGACCAGATACCGTGGATTCCCTTCTTGATCTTTTTCCAAGAAGGAGTGGCCGTGCGCGTACATCCATACTGGTTCT
>Ga0326511_10001274_pt1 | contig 21185 bp, 17 predicted proteins | sample 0_2496_0518_D_FD_203701 | JGI IMG/M metagenome (GOLD analysis project Ga0326511, IMG submission 203701) | Bovine rumen microbial communities from UC Davis, California, United States - 0_2496_0518 | ecosystem: Host-associated > Mammals > Digestive system > Stomach > Rumen | place: USA... | reverse complement strand
AGTAATGCCTTTTGTCTTGACTCGCCACTGAATCGTCGAGGCATCCTTGTATCCTTCTGTATTTACTTCATATGAAGATTCTGCTGTGAACTCTCTGGTCTGAGGTACACCGTTAATAATCATCTCAAGAGTCGCTGCTGTCTGAGCCGAGTTATCCTCGCTGTTGTGAACCCAGCTAAGAGTTACCGTTTCTCCTCCAACAACCGTAGTCGCTGAAGACCAGGTCGTAGGTGGCGACGGCACAGAACCGATAACGCATGAAACAATCGGTGTCCAGCCCGAATTACCCTGTTCGTTAATGGCACGAAGCCTGAAGTACCAAGTCTGACCGGTGTCCATTCCGGTAATGTTGGCCGTTGTCACTTTTTCTACAGTAGCTGACTGTACCTCTCCTGGCGCAGTATCAAAGTAATCTTTATTTTTTGTGTACTGTACTTCATAGCTGTCAGCATTGTTTACTGTGTCCCAAGTAACAGCAACACTTGTCGAGGAAGTTGCACTGACACTCTTAATCCTTGTAGGATTAGATGGGATCGTCTCGACGTTGTCTGAATACTCAGTCCAGTCACTGTAGTTGCTTGACCACTTCTTAGCCCTGGCTCTTACCTTGTATCTGCTCCCCGCTGAGACTGACCTCTTATAGGCAGCATGATTCGTAGCAAGGCCAACCTGCGCTGTGCCAAGGCTAATCTGGTCATTTTGAATTATTTCAAACTCAATTACTGTTCCGTCTCCGTAATAGTTAACAGAAGCTGTAAGTGAGAAGTCGCTAATCGTCACTGTTGGTGTAGGCGGCTTTTCCGGTGGAACCTGCCCCAGATTGACTGTTGCATAATTCGACCAGGATGCCGTCCAGTAATTAACGTCTTTATTGTTTACTTTATGTGTCTCAGAAACTGGTTTAACCCGTACTCTGATTGCGGTGGCGTTATCAGGAGCGGAGTAGGTTCCGTTCTTAACTCTCGAAGTGGAGTCAGAACCAATGAACCATACCCCTTGACTCGTGGAATAGTACCATTGAAGATCGTACTCTTTCGTATGCTTCTTAGACCAGTTCCAAGTAGCATAGTAAGTACGAGGTGTTCCGGACTGAAGCTTAACTGCCAGACCGGTAACCTTCTTTTTACTAGCCATTTGCCCTCCTTTCCACCTGTGTTGCATGTACCAGATCCTTGATAGCCATGGCTACGTTGCTGCCATCGTCATAGGTAATTCCATCAAGAACGTAGGTATTTCCGGCCGGCTTATTATTAAGACTATTGCGAAGCTTGGAAATCGCAGAGACGACATCTCCGTTAGTAACCATGCTTCTAGCATTAACGTTTCCTCTAATAGCGCTCAGGTTCCCAGTAACCGGAATCGGACTGGAGTTAAGCAGATTGCCAATAGAAGAAGCGCCATTTTGAATTTCGCTAAGGTCAAGTACAGGACGTATAACCGGGCTCGAATCAAAGTCGTTTGAGAGAATCTCTTTGACTGCTCTAGCCGCGTTATGCAGTCCTTTCCTTGCTGCGTCAGCCATTCCGTAGCCAGAATCGTAGGCACTGCCAACGTTATCGTCGATAGCGTTTGTGAAACCAAGGCCAAAGAAGTTACCTATTTCGTAAGCTTCCTTAGAAGGTGAATGCACCCTCAGCGCAGCTCTAGCAGCCTCAAGTGCAGCAACTGCCATCGCCCTGGCAGCTATCATAGCCCTGAACGCACTGCCAGCTATACCGTTAGCAAAGCCAGCACCCATCTGAGAACCTGCTGAGTAAAAGCCACCAATGTGTCCGCCTGCCTGATTCCTAGCTGAATTTATGACCTGTCTCATGGCATCCGCTGCAAGAGACGCACTTTGAGCAATTCCGTCAGCGAGCGCTTTTGCAATCGCCTTACCTCCGTCACTAAAGCCATCTGTTCTGACTGCTGATTTAGCAGAATCGACAAGACCACTCATCGCGCTGCTCATTGCACCTGACTGTGCGCTAAGCCCACTTGCTAACGAACTACCCATCTCTTTACCAGAACTGCTAAGATCAGCATCAGATCCAAGAGACGAAGCACTAGAGAGCTTGTCAACAGCCGACGAAATATCAGCAGCGGCAAGCTTATCTACAGCGCCAGTAAGTTTGTCAACGCCTGATGTATCAAGACCTGTCAGTCCAGAGATAGCATCTGAAAGCGTCTGTACACAAGATTTGAACTTGTCAATAAGACCCTTGTCAATAATGTCACCTTCAATAGTCACTGTTGACATCGTCTGTGTAGCGGTTGCAAGCGTCGACGTGGACGAAGCAAACGATGACAGAGACTCCGTATCAATCGTAACATCGGAAAGTCCGGAAAGCTCTTCAGCAAACTCAATAACTGCCTTAGCGAATTTCTTAAGTATTCCTTCTCCTGAGAACCAAGAGTCAGAAAGCTGCTGACCAGACAATTTGTTACCGATATCGGCAAGTGAGGACACGGCATCGGACATCTTACTAATCTTTGCTGTGTCAACGTCATCGCCAATAGCTGTATCGAATGCGGCTAACGCTTCACCAAGTTTGGTTACATTCGTTTTAAATGCATCAAAGTCCGGTGCGCCGTTGAACCAGTTGCTGATCTTTTCAAATAACCCAGTTCCGGGAACTTCACCAAGAGCATCGGCAAGGGCAGAAATGTCTTCAGATGGGACAGTGATTGATCCGATTTCGGTCATCTTATCCTGCCACACCTTAAGACTATTAGCTAAGGTGGTTAAATCTTCGCCAAACTGTTTAACAGCGCTTTGATCTTCACCAGTCAACATGCTGCCTGCCCACTCCATGAGCTTACCTTTAAAGCTCGTCCAGTTGATTTTGCCAATGCTGTCTGTAAGAGCGTCTAGTGCGTCTTCAGGAACATTAATCTCCTTAAAGCCGTTCATGTTCTCAGCCCATGTCTTTAAGCCATCACTTAAAGCAGCAATATCAACAGCAAACTGCTGAACGTACGACAGTCCCTCTTTAGCAGCGTCATCAGAGCCAAGAATATCGCCAACCATTCCAACAAGGTCAATGCCTACCATTGCCAGAAGAACTTGCTTTATCGACTTCACGCCAGCGTCGTCAATCGGCTTAACACCTTGCATGTGCTCACAGAACCCGGCTATTGCGTCAGCAATTTCAGGAAGAACATTCATACCGCCGGCAACCATACCGCCAAGGAACTCGCCAATCATTTCGCCAAGTAACTTAGCAACGTCAACAAGAAACTCACAGCCGCTGAGTATTTTATCACGTATGCCTTCCGGTATTAAACTTGCTAGCGCGCCTACCACTCCGAACACAAGAGTGGCAATGCCAAGCAATACCAGAAACTGTCCAAATATAGGTATCGCTGCTGCAGCAAGCGGCCCGGCGAGACTGATTAACAAGAACGCCGCAGATAACGCTATTATTACAAGTGAAATAGCTTCAGCATTTTCCAGAGCACCATCTATTCCTAAAGCGTCCATGGCCCAAAGAACAGCGCCTACAGCAACCATTAATAATATCATCACACCGGCATTAGCGAGAGCAGTTTTTGGATCCGTTTTACCGAGCATATAAAGTACACTGTCAATACCGAGCATCAGTAACAGCAATACACCAACAGACTTTAACAGCTCAGGACCGGGAATCAAAGCTAGCACCGCTAGGACCGCCGTAAGAATAGCGAACAGCACGCCGAGAGCTATTATAGTTAAAGCCGCAGCTTTAGCATCTTTTGCTGCTTCAAGAATGATCTTAAGCACATAGGCAATGCCAAGCATAACACCGACAATTAGTGCCAGCTCAATGAGGTTGCACTGCTTTACAACAGTCTCCACAACTTTCATGGCTATGGAAAGCAGCAAGAATGTAGCTCCAAGAGCTAATATCGCCGGCGCTGATCCTTTAATATCTTTAGCAGCCCAGCCGATGACTTTAAACGTAACCGCCAACGCCGCTATTAAAAGTCCAAGATTCTTTACTACGTTCCATACATTGTCAATGTGAAAACTTTCAAGAATCTTAAACAGAGCAAGCATTAAGAACATGGAACCAATTATTGACAATATGGCCAACCCGTTACCAAGATCAGCGCCCCATTTCTTTAATGCTATGGAAACTAAGCCAAGAATTCCCAATACGCCTAGTACGCCAAGTAAATTCTTTCCGCTCTTCGTAAAATCAATAAATTCCATTGCCTTGAGCGCTGCGGTAATAAGAAGCAACGAGCCTGCTAATATAAACATCGCTTCAGCCGCGTTCTTCATGCCCTTGAACTCATCTTCACCTTTGAAGAAACGGGACATAATAGTCAGTGCTGCCATTAAAGCTATAATTGCTGCAGCGCCCTTCAACAAATCTAATATCGGAACCTTGGCTAGTGCGTACACAGCGGCAGCCAATATTCCAAGAGCTGCTGCCATCTCTAGCAGACGCCGCCCATTAAGCTCGTTTGCCTTCGCCGCAATCAAAGCCTCATACGACTTAAGAGCAGTAAACACGAAACTCACAGCTTTAAACAAGAGAAACGCTGTTGCTAGTCTAACAATGTCTTTTACCCTAATGCCGGCCAAAGCTTCTTTAATTTTGTCAAATGCAGAGTAAATTCTCTGTGAGAACGTATCCATTGTTCCGGCAGCTTCGTCAGCGCCAGATTCAAGGTCAGACGTTTTATCCTTATTAAAGAAGTCGAAAATATCCTGAATCGATTTTGGCATCGTGAACGCTTCGAAAGCTTCTCTAACGCCAGCAATGAACGTATTAACACGATCAAGAAAGTCACTAAAGATAGCACCGATCTTTGTGCCACTAAACCAAGTCGAAATATCATCCCAGAGCTTCTTAACTGCATCTCTAAGACCCTGAAAGCCCTGGAAGTTCGAAAAGTAACTTCCGATCGTGTTCTTAAAGGACTCAAATACGCCGGCCAGCGTATCAAGCTTCAATCCGCCCATTTTCTTGACGCTGTCAATGAATGAGTCAATCCTCGGTTTAAGACCGGTAAAGAAGTCACCGATGCTGCCAAACGCCTGCTTAAATCCATCTTTAAATCGGCCAAGATTCGCCTGTATTTTCGGTAAGTTCACAAACCTGTCGAACAGATCCTTAACAAAGCCAACCGCTCCTTTTGCTGCAGTTCCGGCATAGCCAAATGCGAGCTTAGCAAAATTACCAAATTTGGTCAAGGCACCGCTAATAGACGGTAACTTGATCTTGTACTCATCAAGAATTCCTTTGATCGACCGGCCAAGACTTTCAAAAGCAGCCTGAACCGGTTTAAAGCCTGGGAAGTTCTTAACGTAGTTAACAATTGTTTCTTTGAACGCCTTAAATATAGCCGTAAGGTTTTCGAGCTTGAAACCGTTAAGTTCTTTGATCTTAGCTTTGAACTCGTCGACCTTCTTCTTAAGGCCATCAAAGAAAGGACTAATGCTCTTTCCGGCAGCCTTAAAAGCAAACCTGAAACGGTTGAGCGTTCCGGTTACTTTCGGAAGTTTTATGAAACTGTCAACCCAGCCACGAACTTTAGCACCAACTGTAGTTGCTTTTCCTCGTACAAAGTCTAAAGCTTTACCAAGAATGTTACAGTTCACAACCCAGTCATGAAATCCAGTAACGAGCCGGCCTATAGTTCCGAGAATTCCTAAAATATCAATTCCGAGACCGTCAAGGATTCCTCTAAGTACAGTAAAACCAGCGCTGCCAAGTGTATGAACGGTCTTAAGACCTAAATCAAGAACTGAAAACAATCCAGAGAACACCGATCTTAAGTTCTCTCCTGCTTCAGTAAACTCTTCAATGTTCCCATCTTCGTCAAGAGTAAAGAACAGATCCTGAAAGCCCATCACAGCATCGTGAATGGACTCTATGATATTGTAAATTCCGGTCGCAGTTGCAGGTGGAAAAACATCACTCCACGCGGTCTTGACCAGCTCAATCATATGAATCAGGTTCTGCATACTAGTCGTAAGTGACTCGGTCCACAGTTCCCGTCCGGTAGGTTTAATCTCAAAGAGTTCCTTTAAAACAGCCTCGACACTTTTTCCTTCTTCAACAGCTTTACGAAGTTGCTTAACCTGTTCTTCAGTAAAGCCAAGACCACGAAGTTCTTCATCGGATAGCTTGGAGATAGCATCGGCAGCATTGCCACCAAAATAGCCCATCTCCTTTAAGCAGTCGACCATCTTCTGGCCATCTTCCTGACCAAGCCCGAGCTGCTCTATCATAGTATCAAGCGCCCGCTCAAGTTCTTCAACCTGATAGGTGCCGTCGCCAAATATAACAGACTCGAGGTCCTTAGAAGAGTACTTATCAAGCGTACTAAGAAGCTCTTTAAACGTATCGTTACTCTCTTTAGCAGTCTGCATCTGCTTAAGAAGATCCTGGTCAACATCAGAAACAACGCCGCCCAAATATCCCATGGACTGCAAAACTTCGACAAGAGCAGCACCCTTATCTTGGCCAAGCTCCATATAGTCAAGCATACTATCAAGGGCGTCTTCTAACTCGGCTACCTGAGTCGTGCCGTCACCAAATACAACTTTGCCAACATCAGCAGCATCGAATTTGTCAATAGTATCAAACAGCTTAGCAAACTCGTCATCAGCATCTTTTGCGGCTTCGACCTGCTTTAACAGCTCCTTATCGACATTGCCACTAACATTGCTAAGTAAACTCTCGTAAGCGGTTTCAAGGTCGGTTACCGTGATTACGCCGCGCTCTAAGGACTGCTTAAGCCAGTCTTCGTCGTCAGCAAACTCTGTAACAGCATTCTCATGATCCTTAACCGCCTCACGAAGCCTGGTCATGTATCTGGAAGAAGTAATACCGGTTTCAGCAAACTTATCCCACTCTTCCTGACCGATCGCAGCCGTTGTGTCCATTGCTTCACGAAGAAGCTCATTTCGGGTGTTACCGCCTTCTGCAAATATCTCGTAAAGATCGTTAGCAAGACCTGTCCAGAGCTCTTTAGCCTGAAGGTAGTCACCGAACATGATCTCAAAGGTGTTCATCCACCCAGTTGAGACCGCATCCTTAACAGAGTCTACGGCTTCCTCAAAAGTCTTTGCTTCCTGAGCTGCCTTAAACGCTTTTAAGCCGAACTCAAACTCTTCCGAGCCGAGCTCTGTTAACATTTTCTTAAGCTCATCAGCGGAAACGCCAGCTTTCTTGGATGCAGCGTTAAGGTCAAGGGTGCCTTCTTTAAAGTCCTCTACATATTCAAGAAGCTGCGAAGTTGTGATGGAGTAGTTAAGCGCCTCCATCGTATCGTAAAGTTCATTGGTGAACGCGCCGTACTGGTCAAGCGTTTTAAGAAGAACCTCACTCGAGAACCATTCATCGCTGAGGCTCTGGTTGAAGTTTGTGACGCTTACTTCATGGTTCTTTAGAGTTTCGTACAGTCCGTCGCCTTTTTCCTTAAGTGTGCCAAGCTGTACAGCCGTATCAATGGCAGTCTGCTTAAACTCAGCGGTGGCCATGTTAGCGTTCTCGATAGACTTCCAGTCCATGAGTTTAACAGAACCTACAGCAATAGCCTGAGAAAGGTTATACATTGCTCGGCTAGCTTCACCAACATTAGCGCCAGAAATAGCAGCCCAGTTTGAAATACCCTGCATGGACGTTACAGCGTCGTCAAGTTTAACGTTATTGCTCGTAAACTTACCAATGTTGCTTACCATGTCAAGGAAGTTGTAGGAAGTTTCGTCAGTGAACCAGTTCAGTTTCTCAAGCTGACCATTAACGAACTCCATCTGCTCGCCCTGATCGGCGAAGTCCTTGGCAGTAGCCGCCATAATAGTCTGGACAGCACTGGTCTTTTCGCCGTATTTACTGAAACCTGCAGTAATCTGGTCAACGCTTACAGACTTTACAAACTCTTCGACCTTATTCTTAGCCTTAATCGCTTCGTCAGCAATCCAAGCAAACGCAACGACAGACTTAAGGTCATTTAACGCCCCTCTAAGATTGTGAACGCTGTTTGTAACAGAATTCACGTCTATCTTATGAAGAGACGCGTTCATGTCGTCAAAGTTTTTAGAAGAGGAAGTGAAGTTAAACGCTTTCTTAAGTTTCTCTAATGTAGATAAGCTGGTAGTGGCATTTGACTCAAAGTTTGAGTTATTAAGCTCAAGCTCAACTATCTTTGAGTCAACAACGTTACCGTTACTCATACACGTGTAACCTCCTTCCATGCATTTTCAACAATTTCGTCAAATATCGGTTGAATGGCCGGGTTGATGTAGTCTCTTCCTTCTACCCAGCCACCAGTTCCGGTCCCATGCCCGTACTGCAGAATGATAGCAATGTTAACACCCTTATTAATGTTGTCATTATGGAAGCTAAGTTTAGCTCCCTGAGGGCCATTTTGAATTTCGTAACGCCAAGACGAAGCAGTAACTCCAGAATCCACCGGGGTTGCTGAGGACAGAGCCGAAACGCCTTCCTGTCCGTATTTGTCAAGGATTCCGAGCCTCAATTTCTCTTTGGCTCGCTCTAGCCATCTTGTAACTTTCGAAAAGTCGCCCTTAGAGGTGATCTTAATACCTGACATAAGCATTACCCCCTCGTATGGTACTTAGCTTTTCTGGCTTCATTCCTTGCTCTATTCATTTCTGCTATCTGTCTTGCGTTCATCTTCTTACTGGGCTTATTCTTTTCAGAGCAAACCCTAATCAGCATGATAAGCCTGTTAATATGCCACTTCTGGAACTCAACAGGCACGTTGTAAGCTATCATCCAGTAGTAAATCAGCTCAGAGGTAATGTACTCACCAGATTGCTTCTTGTCATTTCCGAGCGAGTTGATCTTAGTTGCTGTCATCGGATCAGCAATGTAATCATTGATCCTCTGAACTTCAGAAGCAGGAATCCTTCTATACACTAAATCGTCGACTTCTTGATTAAGAGTCATGCACTTAATGTAGTCGTAGATCTGCTCATCGTTCTTCTCTGTTTCAAAGAACGGTAAATGCCACTTGGATTCCCACTTCGAAATGGAAATGAGAGAATGCTCAAGCTTTAAAGTAGCAGGTTTCGTGTAGAAGAACTCTTCCTTCTCTTCGTCCCACCATTCACCGCCGGGAATAGTTATTTGAAGCATTCTCTCACCTCGCAGTCTATTTATTTAACAACCTCAAGCTGGGCTGCCTGTGTTTTCTTCTTAAGTTCTTCAGCAAATTTAGCCGGAAATACGTTATAGATAAAAGCTTTCATAAGATCCTCAGATCCGGGTCCTACGAACTTATCGATAACAGCATCGAACGCTGCTGACTGCCGGAAATCGCTACGTTTCTCTTCACTCTTACGGAAGTACTTAGCGTCGTCACTCATTTCACCGTAAGAGAACAGTACGAGCTTTCTAAGCAGCATGTACATGCCCATCAGGCGCTCTTCCTTCATGAGCACCGCGATGTAGTCAGCATTAAATTCCGGATCATCTTTTGCCAGATTCAAAAGTTCGTCTTCGCTAAAGTTAAATCTGAAGGTTTCTTCCTTCTTTTCGCCAAGGAAGTTCGGGTATTCTACTGTAAGTTTAAACATTCGTTTTCTCCTTTCATTAAATAAGGACCGCCAGCCTTACTGAATACGGTCCAAAACAGGTCATTTTGATTTTTATCAGGCAGCACCCTGCATGATCGTAGCGATCTCATCCGGCAGAGGAAGTCTCGGCTCAGCACTCTCAGCACCGTACAGAACATCCTCGATAGCCTTAAGCTGCTTATCAGTTACCTTTGTGGAATCGATTGTAACTGTAGCAGTTGCTTTGTGGCCGGTTACGTTAACAGGAGTTGTGGTAATCGTGAAGCTCGGGTTAGCAGCTTCAGGAGAGTCGTTAACTGTGGAGTGGCTGGTCTCAGACGGAGAAGCCTGGCAGTTGTATACGCAGTGGATCTTATAGCCCTTATTTGTGCCCTCGGTATCGTTACCGACCAGAGTACGATAGCAGAAGCCGAACGGCTTTCTTGTCTGCTGACCGATGGATACACCATCAAGCAGGGAAGCTTCGCCGTTGTTAACAGCAAATTCATCCGGATAGGTATAGCACTCGATCGTCAGGCCATACTCTTCAGCAGAGATCAGGTTCAGGTATTTAATGTTGTCAGCGTACAGAGCTGTAGATTCAGCACCGGACGGAGACTCGTTAACAGCAGTAAGACCAGACCAGGCTACGCCGTTAACAAAGGCATTCTGGGCGTCAAGCTGATAGAGAACTCCTCTGTCAACACCGGTTTCATAAATATGTTCACCAATTTTGTCCCATACAAGTTTAGACATATACGTGTCCTCCTTAATAGTAGATTATGAAAACGTCGTGATTTAAGTTGCCTGCATAGTAATGGCGATTATAGCTGCAAAGCGGCAGCTTAAGGATCGCCTTGGTAATCTCACTATCCGGATTACGGTCAATTACTGTTATCTGATAGCCGATTTGTATTCGGTAGGGGAGATTGTCGGCATGATCGGTATCAGTTCTCGACCGTTCATAACGGATAGCGGGATACTGCATCTTCACACTCGACGGAGGCTGATAATACACATGGGCTCCGTAAGTGTTGGCAATCTCTTTCAAGAGATCGTCAAGTTCAATCCGTCGGTCCATTGTATACACCTCCAAGAGTGAGTAAAAGACGCGGTGCTTCTACGGTTACGTTAGTGACTTCCCACTTAGTTCCCATATACACCGCGTATCTAATAGCATGGAAGTTTTCGTTAGCGTAAGCATCAGCCAGAATGCTAATCTCGTTGTTGATGGCAAGGTCGTCGAGCATCTTATCGGAAGACTCGTAACGTCTAGAGTTCCTGCGAACGTCGCCATAGTACCACCCTTCACGTATGACTTCTTCCGTCACACTATGCTCGTCCTCTACCTGAGTAGCAAAGCCAATCGGCCCGTAATACTTATTCAACTAATCACCTCCATTTAGGCCATTTTGATTTTTAGATCAGCCTGCGGGTTCTGTGGTTTCATTACCAGTGGTTTCACCGCCAGCGGTAGTTCCGGAAGTAACCTGCTCCTCAATAGCGATTGCAGAGTAGATTCTGGTCAGAGCACCAGACTGTCTTCCTTCCAGAAGGCTCTTCTGCTGGTTGAAGTCGATATCGAACTGAGTGAAGTGAGTCACCTGTCCACCTTTGGTAGCGCCCAGAGAGTAGTCAGCCAGGTTCACGATCAGGGCATTCAGCTGCATCTTCTTGTCGCCAACAGTTCTGGTCAGGTTCTCGAACTTATCAACAGTGTAGATGTTGCCAACGTTGAACGCTGTAGCCAGTTCCTGCTTAGAGGAATAGATTCTGCGGCCGTTCCGGTCTCTAGCCAGCAGCATAACGTTCAGCTTATGCGGATGAATGAACATATCCGGTGTGCCGCTGCCTTTGTAGTCCTCACGAGAATACAGGCAGGCGTTGATCATGGCTTCCGCTTCCTTATAATTGTCACCGAAGTATCCAGTAGTATTGGAACCCTGGAGGTTGTCCTTCTCATTGGTCATATCGTAGTGGATCGTGTACAGATCATCGTCTGTCCAGATCGGTCTGATATGCTCCGGGAAGATTCTATCCGGATCAGCGTCGTCTCTGCCGTCACCGATCATGATAGCGGTAGCCAGCTCTTCGTTGTACATCATGCGATCGATGTTGTACAGGTACTGCACATAATCGAAATCAGTAATATCAACGATGTCATCGCGATGCAGAGCGTTCTTCACATAGATCGTCTGCGGATCGGTTGTACGTCTTGCCAGTTTGATGTTACCGGTCTCGGTCTTTCTTCTACCCTTCTGATAACCTTTAGCACGAAGCTGTGCAGCGACGTCAGAAGATCTGCGGATGTCAACCTGGCTAGTTCTGATACGGGAAATCGGGCTCTTATGCACTTTAGCCATAACAGTGCTGATCCAGCCCTGGTCATCAGTTACCAGTTCAGGAGCGCCCGGGCGAACATCTTTGTATTCCGGCAGGATCGCGGTAAAGGACGTATACATAGAGTCGATGCCTTCTTCTGCAAGCGGCGTAGTATTGTCAAAGCCTGCTACCGGAGCAGCGGAATCAGCGTGCATCAGCTCGTTATCTTCCATAAACTGCTGCATAGCCATTTTAAAGGTTCCAAGGCGGCTGTCTTTAGCCATGTTCAGGATCTCTTCCTGATCGGCATGACTAAGAACGTTGCTGCGTCTGCCAGTTTCGTTTTCAAATGCGTTGTATTTCATAGTGTCGTACTCCTCCTCACCATGCTGTACTTCGTCGTCATCGTCTTCATCATCCGACGGTTTCTTGTTTCCTTTTGATGCTTCATCCATCAGATAAGCAACTACACGGAGCTGCTCATCAGTCATTTCATCCAGGACGTCCTGTACGGATCTGCCCTCGCCGCTTTCTTTCTTTTCTTCTTTCGGATCGGCCACTTCTTTTTCCTCCTTATCAGCGTGCTCTAAATCTTCGAGTTCCTCTATCTGATAACCGGTAAACAAAATAGCCTCTGTATCAGACATATCGTAAGTACCGTCAGAATGAGCCAGCACTGCATTGTCAATAAATGCTCCCGGATTTGCACCGCCATACGGTACAAGTGATACTTCTCTGATCTTTCCTTTAAGAACGTTTCCGCTCTGCTGCTTCAAATGCGTTGCATAGATGCTGAGGTAACGAATATCACCGTGAGCAACTTCTTCTTTTGCTCGCTGTCCGTCCTCAGAATTGTTAAAGCAGCCATAGGTGTATACGCCGTCAGGCTTATTCACAAGCAGAGCGTGACCAAGAATCGTCTTGGGCCCACCGTGATCGTGTCCCCAAACAAGTGGGACCGTTTCACCGTCACACTCTTTAAAGGCATCTGCGCGAATCGTTCTTCCATCAGAGCAAAGGAGATCATTTCTGGTGGCCCATCCGCCAAAGTCATAGCGTTTTTTAGCCATTTTGATTTTCCTTTCTGTTTTTGTTTTGCCGTTAAGTCGTAATCCTTTCTCAAGAGTTAACGTCTGTCTTCCTCTATGTAGTTAGTCTTATCTAACCTTTGGGCAAAAGAAAAACTCAAATCTTCTTTAAGATCTGAGCTACATTATTACTGTGATTATCTGTTTCTTCCCCAGCCGGGGTTTCTGCCGGAGGTTGTTCATCCTGCTGTGGCATGTTCGAGTTTCTAAGTTCGTCAGCCTGAGGATTGTCAGACGGACGATAGCCAATGATCTGTCTAACTTCATTAGAAGACAAGATCTCGTTTCTCGTAAATTTGTCAGCGATCTCAGCAATCTGCTCAACCGGGGTAAGCTTAAACGGATCACGGAAGAAGACAATGCTTTGTCCCTGTGTCCTAGCTTTCTTGGTTAAGAACTTCCAGCGCATAGCGTCGACTATTGCTGAAATGATTGGTTCGATTGTCCTCGACTGGTAATTAAGCATTGTAGCTGCATCAGCGGTTCCTTCAAAGACTGCTTTAGGCATACCAAGCTGCGAGAAAAGCATATTGGTATAGTACTCAACCTGTGTAAAGAGCTGATTCTCTACAGCGCGGTTCAGCTGAGTTACCTTCTCAGTACCGTCAATGTAGGCAATACCATACTTTGAACCTGAAAGCTGCCGTTCAATCTCTTTACGTCTACCTTCAGCTCTCTCTTTTCTCGTCTTCGAGCCAACACCATAAGGCACCTGAATAATCAGGTCAAGCTTGCCAGAACTAGACTGCCTGTCGATAACGTCAAGCATCCTTAGCTTACTAACAAGTCTCTGGTAGATCGAGTTTGGCTCGTTCATGATTGCAAAGAATGGATTCTCCGGCAATGCAACCATGGATTTAGGATAAAGCCGCTCCTCTTTCCTTCCGGTAATCTCATTGTAGAGAAGAACCGTTACATGCTGCGGATACCAGTGCGTAACTTTACCAATTCTAAGCGAACCGATGTCGTAAGAGGCCGTGATTCGAGGATCCGCCGTAGCTTCTGTCGGAACTATTGCAATAACTCCTTCGTCAAGTAATGACATAGCTGCGTCCTGAATGAACGATCTGCCAGACTGATCACAGTTTGCTGCCACAGTAAGACACTCGTTAAACGCAGAAGTCATCGGGCCTCGATATCGGTTCTCTTCATCCATTCTGGCGTGCTCGATAGAGTTGGACGCTACGTCCACAGCGATACGATTAAGGATAGCAGTAATCATCGATCGCTCGCTGCCTCTAGAGAGCCTATAGTAGTCAGGACGATAAACGTCGCCGGTTTCCATAGTTACCATCGGGGTCGGATCACGACCCATAAATGCGTTCCAGCCATGCTGTAACCTATCTTTTAAACTCATTTTGATTTTTCGCTCCTTACCAGTCGGTGATGCCCTGATGCTTTAGCTCGGGTTCAAAAGGGACCGTGAGAACGCCGTAATACTCGGATTCGTATTTCATGGCTGGTTGATAGCTATGTATAATGTTACTGCGGTGCAGTCTACCAGCTTGTCTCGTTAACGACATCAGGACTAATTCGTCTAATCGTTCATGATACGTTTCTTTCAAATCCTGCCAGTAACCGTTTCTGACGGTGCTACCACGATCAACAACTTTTATTTGTTTTTTACCGTGCGGTCCCACAAGTTCCTTAGCGTAAGCACGCGAGGCTGCACTTAACGCAGCAAAACTAGTGCCAGTGCCATCCTGTTTAGCCTGACGAAACTTATTAACCGCATCTATATAGGCCCGTTTCTTTTCGGTATCAGGCAACTTGTCGATGTCAATGTCGCCATGCCCTTCTTTCGCTTTAACCGCATTTATAACCAGCTTCTTTCGGCTGTTATTCGTAAGCCCGCCTTCGTGTTCAAGCATCCACTTCTTGACATCGTCGTCATTAAACTTAGATGCTTTAAGATACTTACTTATCTCTTTATCGCTAGCACCTTTGTCAAGCATAGTTCTGGCATTGTCCCAAGCCTGGTTCTTGTTCGGATTTGGTTCAACAAGCCCATACTTTTCGTACGCTTTTGCCGTAGTTCGGTTTAGCGTGCCCGGCCCGTACCCGGTCGTACCGTATCGCTTCTGTCCTTCTGGTGTAAGCGAACCGTCAGCATTCTGGAAGCGGCGAACGCCCCATTTCTGTCCTTTTATTCCATGGTGCTGTAAGCTATCGTCGCCAAGACCAGCAATACCGTAATAAGAAGATTCATATAACATATTGCTCCTTACTCGAACGCCTCTCTGTTTAGCTTGTAAGCAACCCAGGCGTCCATAAGAGCTGCTACATTATCGATTTTGTGCTCATATCTTTTCTTAAGTAACTTCCTATTTCCATTGGTGTCCTCAAGTGTGATACAGTTTCCCATGGTGAATGACATAATCTCTTCGTCAAACAAAAGTTTTCTATCCTCAGCCAAGTCCCTAATCTCTCCAAGAGGAACTGACTCTGTCTTAGCTCCCTGAATAACTTTCTCGACTCCATATTCACCGTGGTCCTTAACCCAAGCTTCAACTACTTCTCTGGCGTTATAAGGGTCATAGCCAAAGCACTGAACATCGTAATTCACAACTTCTTCAATGTACCTAATAAGGTCCTCATAAACGTCATTCATGTTAAGAGTAGTTCCTGGCATAACAACAAGAGTGCCTTCCGCCATAAATTCATCGTATTTACTTCTCATAGCTCCGGGAAGTTTGTATAGAGTTCGCTCAGAAATATAACTTCTAGCTTTGACTCCAAAGAATTCATTAGGAAGTGGAAACAGAAATGTGAATGCACAGAAGTCGTCGCCTTGAGAAAGGTCTGCACCAAGCGAGCAAGGCATGTTCCAGTAGTCTCGTTTCTTATGAGGCTTTGTCTGCTCATACGTAAAGAAGTAAGTATAACCTTCCATAGGAATCCCGAATCTTTTGGCAAGAATGTCGTTTCTTGCTGCCGGAGCATTCTCTGCTCGTTCCTTGTCAAGCATGTACGTATCATACGTAATTGTCTTGCCGAGATTAGGATTAGCCTTAAGCCACATAGCAGGATTGTCTACTTCTTTAATGTCGTCAAGCCGGTAGTACCAAATCGAAGTATGCCAGCTGTCGTACTTACCTCTAAGAATGTCCATTAACTCCATTTTGATTGTATCACCAACAGAGTTACGAACTGTTCCTTCAGAGCTCATCGCAACAATCAAGTAGTCGTCATTCTTAGACGCACCCTGCTCGATTGCACCAACAACGTCTTCTCTAACGTCGCCAGAAAGCCATTCATCTATGGTAGCAATCCTTGCTCGAAGCCCCTGAAGCTTATCAACCGACATCGGCCTAATTTCCAGAAGCGATCCGTTAAGAAAGTTCTCGATTCCCTTCTTAGTTGATGCCAGCTTTGCTCTGTTAATTCTCGATCCAGTAGTGTTGCGGATATTGCCCTCAGTTAAGAACTTAAACCACGGACCTCTAGCCCTAATAATAGCGGTCCTAAACGGTGACATGATCTCATCAGCCTGTCTCATTGTTGGAGCTGTAGTAATCTGATGTGTGGTCGAAGGGTCAACTGTTTCAAAGAATGCCTGAATGCAGTAACCGTACATCGACTTCGCTGCACCACGAGCAACGATGAGGTACTGTTTGTTTACAAGCCTTTTAAGTATTCGCTTGTTAACGTATCTGCCTCCGTGCCCGTCTGGATTTGGCTCGTAGACCGATCGTTCGACGAAATAGTACCAGCCGAAGATCTGCTCACCCCAGAGCTTAAACGTGTCAAGCAAATGAAGGTCGGATCCATCGGTTAAGGTAAGCTCACTCTCGCAAAAGTTAATCCAGCCATTAATCGCTTCATCATCGTAATAGATGTTAGGGCTAGCAATAAGCTGATCAATTCGGTTCATCTCCATAGAGATTTCCTGATTGACAGGAATCTCACCGCGAAGAACCTTATCACGAAAGGCACCATAGTAAATAGGAGTCGCAGTATTTGAGAGCAAATATCATCAACTCCTAACGAACATGGTGTTTGCTATTTCTAACATTGAACGGATCGAAAGCCCGATTAACGTTGCTCATAGCCTGCGTCGTATTGTCTCTTTTTCTTGCCCGTTTCATAGCGATGCCATAAGCAATATCAACAGACATGCTACCGTAACCAGCAGTAAGCATGTTGTCAAGAAGAATGGCGCCCTTTCTCGTCTGACGTCCACTAAGTTTTTCAACAGGGGTCGCAAGCGATCGTACCGGGAGCAACGCCTCGACAACTTTTTTAGAAGTGCTCATGCTATGCATTTTACTAGCATAGTCCGCCTCGTGCCTCTGGTTTATACCGCGCATCTCATGGATACGCTTTCCGAGAGTCGTTTTACTCGCATCTCTAAGCTGGTCCTGAATTTTGGCCTCTGTCTCAGCATGTCTTTTTTTTGCTCTAAAGCCGACCAGTTCTCCAGCTTTGTTTCCGAGTCCTTTTGCCCGACTAACTGCACGGAACGTTCCTCCAATATGGCTGCCAGCCCCTTTAATACGAATTTTTGTTCGTTCAACTATACCTTTCTTCTGACCTTCTGCATTGCCAACCTGATAACGGATACGACCAGCCTGTGTATACGTTCCATCCGGATTCTGGTAACGGCGTACGCCCCATTTCTGGCCTTTTACGCCATGATGGTACAGACTATCGTCACCAAGACCAGAAATGCCATAATAAGTACTTGCATATAGCATTGTTTCACCTCACTTCTTCTTAAACAAGTCAGAGACTTTTGTTTGCCTCCACTCGCTATTACCGTCTTTATTGGTAACCCATTCACCGCCGTCAAGAATCTTATAGAAACTGCTCTGAGCTTTACCTGGAAGTTCCTTGACTTGCTTCATGGTATTCTGTCGTTTAATGGTTGCCTCCGCCCGTGCTCTAGCCTCATTAAGTTCAGCTGTCCGTTTCTTAGCATAGTCAACGGCTTCGTAATGTTTCTGTCTAGCAACGTAAGCAGCGAGCTCTTGATCCTTAGTGCTAGCGCCAGCAGCCTTAGCTTGATCGCGAGCCTTGTTCATGGCTTTGATGGCATCAGCGTTGACTGATTTTTCGTAAGCGTCATTCCTAGCTTTCTCAACAGGATCATCATTGTCTTCAGTGGCGAACGCCTTCTGCAATCTATCGTAAGCGCCTTTTGCATTTGCGATTGCGTTTCCAAAGTTAGCCATCTTTGTAGCAGCGTTCTGGATCCTTTCCATAGTGCTTTTGCGATTGCCGCCGTCGGCAAGATCCTTAAGCTGCTTCATAGTGTTAGCCCTGTTGATAGCATCACGAAGTTCGTTTGTAGACATCGTGTCTGCATACTTCAAAAGGGTCTTAGCATCGCCATCTTCAATAGCCTTTGCACGTTCGGCTTCAGCACGCTGAGCTTTCTTTTCAGAGATGGTCTGGTTTACTTCCGCCATTTTTCCACGAACTCGTTCGAGCATGGTCGGCTGTGAAACGTGCCTACCAGGTTCTTCTGCTTCTTCCTGAAACGACTTCTTTAACCAAGCTTCTGGTTTTACGTGGACCCCGTCAGCACGACCGTCTACCCAATTGTCTAGTGTTTTGCGTCCAGCCTTAGCTACAACGTCAAACGTTAAATCAGTAGAAGCACGATCATATTCTTTTAATTTCGAAAATGCATCGTCTTCAAGAGCCTGAACGTTAGGATGATTCTTTTTGTATTCGTTATACAAATCGTTGGCGATGAATGAATGCTGACGTATATCGCGCTTACCATCTAGCGCTTCCATTTTAGTAAGTTCTACTAATTCCGGATCGTTATCTATACGGCCTTGCTTCTTAAAATCGTTTACAACCTTATTGACAAGCGCATTATACTCAGGATCGTCTGGCCCCTTATCCCAGAATTTATCTTTTGCTTCTTTTACTTTTTGTTCTGCATTCTGCCAAGCCTCATATGCGGGACGAAGTTTAGCACCATTTTCCGTAACGTTGTATACTCGTTTTACTTTTTCGAATTTCGGGTTATACCCGTATCGTTTTCTTCCGGCATCAGTAAGTGATCCATCAGCGTTCTGGAAACGTCTAACGCCCCACTTCTGTCCTTTTATTCCATGGTGTTTTAAGCTTAAAGAGTAATCATCAGCTCCGACATATGTCTCATAAAGCATGTTGTAAGCCATTTTGATTTTTCACCTCCTAAGCTTTATTTATTGTTTAAGCCGTATTCTCTTCGGTGAATTGCAGCGTCCATCTCGTCAGCTTCCTCGTCTGAAATCACTGGAAGCCGGTCGCACGCCTCGTTGCCGATCTTGGCATCTCCATTACCGCCAAGAGCAAAATACGGTTCGCATAAAAACTTTAAGTTTCTTTTTTCCTTTAATGTTATTCCGCCGCGTCGGACGAACTTATCTGTCAAATAAATGATCTTGTCATGTCCCAGCCCAAGAAGCATCTTGCTTTGTGCTGAGTTCTTAGCGTCCTCTTTTTCCTTCTTACGGTCGTGCCGCTGAACAAGATAGACAACAAGGGACATGACTCCAGATGACGTTACAGCAGACAGTAAGGCGGTGAACACAACAAGCTGTGTTTCAGGACTCATAAGTACTCCTCTCGAAAAAGAAGAGGGGCAAACCAAACCGATGCCCCTCAAATGAAACCTTACCTATTGCTACCCATACGAATGTGTCTGATCTCGTCTTCATTCATCTCATTTCCCATAAGGCAAACCTCCTTTCTATACCGGGCTTATGATGTCAATGTCAATGTTCGTGTTTCTGGCCTGAATCGGCTGTGTTCCGGTGTTGCGAAGAGTCACTGTCTGGCAGCATCCAGCCCAGATCGAAATATCGATCGTGCGTGATACGTTGGAGAAATCGCCAACCGTCTTCTTCTCAGGGTTCGGGTTGTAGTAAACAAAGCTCACTCGTCCTCACCAGCTTCCCTTCGTTTCTGGTCAGCGTACTCAATGATTCTCCATTCGTTCTCATCAGTCGCTTCTTTAAGAGCCTGCAGTACAATACTGCTGGTTGGCGGATCAAAGACCAGCTTTACTTTTCCGTACAAATAAGACTTAACCTGAGCGAAAAGCGCTGTGTCTTCTCCAAGAAAGTCAGACCATGTCTCAACGTCAGACGAAACTGTAAAGCTATTAGATCCAACGCCAAGCTGGTTTAGCGACCGGAGGTAAGTATTTATGTGAACGAGGATGTCCTCGTCGAAAGGGGTATACGCTGGAGCTGCTCCAAGCAACTTCTTTATCGTGTCTAAGATGCTCTCGTTCATTTAGTCACCTCCACGGACATGTATCATTTGGTTTTCGCTCTATTGGTAATTTAGGAAGTAAGTCTTCTGTGCCATAGTGTATTGCCTGATGTGTCTGAAAACTTACTGTGATAAGATTGTCTAGATCGAAGACGATCGACCGTTTGGCCAGAATATCTTCAACAGTAATTGGATTGATGTGATGGACGTAGGCTGCTTGCCCTTGAATCTCGAAATCGGGATGTGCGAGATCACAGCCATTGTCTCGTAATATCACCTTGTTTCTCACAGACCGCCATTCGGGGTTCCTGTAAAGTGTCTGATTGAGATGCCGGTGTGATCCGAAGGTAGCATCGCCGACATAACCGTTGAGCTGCAAATATCTAAAGCGCTCTTCGAAGCTCGGAATCTTGATTAGCTCACTGTAAGACCTAGTCATGACGGTCACCTGTGTTTAACATTGTTGAGGTGCTGCCTGACTGGTAAGACTTAACAGCGTTGATAGCCTCAGCCATCATAGCTTCCATGTTCTGTCCAGATCTGTATGCTTCTGCTTTCGCCTCTGCTACTTTGATCTGTGCTTCGAGTAATTTATCCTCCTTGCGTGCTCGCATAGAGCCAAGTTTCAAGAAATGTGTTGTCTCCTGGGACGTGGCTGTGCCATCTCGAAGTCTCTGAGCAACTAGATCGTAAGCTAAGTCAATCAATTCGCTCTCGCGACCTGCTGCGGTCCTTCGCGTACTGGTTGGCCCAGTATCGTCAAGTCCCTTTGGTGTCTTTTTAGCCATATAGGTCTCCTTTCAAAAGTCTATTAGGCGTCATTTACAGAAGCACAGGCGCTAGAATATCGGTCTGTTATCACTTGAAAGGAGAAAACGAGGTATGGCAATCCGGGTGCGGGTGTTCATAACGTCTATGCTCCTGTAAATGATGTCTAATCTTTGTGGAATGTGAGTGAATTGTTTCGAATTGAATGTGAATTGAGATGAAAAGATTAAATCGCTGCCGGAAAATATCTAAAAAGTTCTCAAAAAATATCCCCCGGAGAATTTTGGAGG
>Ga0326511_10001273_pt1 | contig 21194 bp, 19 predicted proteins | sample 0_2496_0518_D_FD_203701 | JGI IMG/M metagenome (GOLD analysis project Ga0326511, IMG submission 203701) | Bovine rumen microbial communities from UC Davis, California, United States - 0_2496_0518 | ecosystem: Host-associated > Mammals > Digestive system > Stomach > Rumen | place: USA... | reverse complement strand
TCGGCAACGGAACCGGCAAAACCGGCAACGACTTTGCCGTGGTAGAGACGACGGACTTTCTTGGCGTTGGCTTTCATAATCGCCGTCTGACCCATCGTGACCTGACCGTCACCGGCGATCGCGGTTTTTCCGTCTTTATGTACGGCTACGATCGTAGTCGCGTGAAATGTAGTATCCATAATAATATAAACCTCCTTACGGCTCGTAAGCCTGCCGGAACGCCTCGAGTGATGCGAGGGCGCGTTCGGCAAGGCGGTGTTTCTTTTCTTTTTTGTCCCGGATGCGCTCACCGAGCGGCGGCAGCAGTCCGAAATTGACATTCATCGGCTGGAAATGCTTGGCTTCACTCGTTGTAATGTAGTGGCAGAGTGCCCCGTGACACGTCTCGGGCGGAAACACGAGCGGTTCCTCCCCTTTGGCGACGCGAACGGCATTGACGCCCGCAACGAGTCCGGATGACGCGGACTCGACGTATCCTTCGACACCCGTCATCTGACCGGCAAAGAACAACGTGTCATCGCCGCGTAGCTGCATCGTCGCGCGCAAATGCTGCGGCGAATTGAGAAACGTATTGCGGTGCATGACGCCGTAACGCAAAAATTCCGCGTGTTCAAGTCCCGGAATCATATGGAAAACACGGCGCTGTTCCGGCCATTTGAGATGCGTCTGGAACCCGACGATGTTATAAAGTGTCGCCGTTGCATTATCCTGACGAAGCTGAACAACGGCATACGGACGGATTCCCGTACGCGGATCTTCGAGCCCGACCGGTTTTAACGGTCCGAAAAGCAGCGTATCGCGGCCGCGTGACGCCATGACTTCAACGGGCATACAGCCTTCGAAGAACTTTTCCTTCTCAAAGTCATGCGTCGGCGTTTTTTCCGCATTCACGAGTTCTGTCCAGAACGCTTCGTATTCTTCCTTCGTCATCGGGCAATTGATATAGGCGGCTTCGCCTTTGCCGTAACGGGATGCACGGTACGCCTTTGACATGTCAACGGATTCAAGGCTCACGATCGGCGCCGCGGCATCGTAAAAGTACAGGGAATCATTGCCCGTCAGGCGCGCGATGTCTTCGGCAAGTTTCCCTGACGTGAGCGGTCCGCTCGCGACGATCGTCACGGCGTCATCGGCGCGAGGGATTGACGTCAATTCCTCGTGAATGACGTGGACATTCGGATGGTTCGTGACTTTTGCCGTAATGTAGTCACTGAACCCGTGACGGTCAACGGCAAGCGCTCCGCCCGCGGGAACGCGCGTCGTGTCAGCGGCTTCCATGACAACGGAATGCAGGCGCCGCATTTCTTCCTTGAGTACGCCGACTGCGTTTTCGAGTCCCGCACCGCGCAGCGAGTTGCTGCAGACGAGTTCGGCAAAACCGCCCGTTTTATGGGCCGGTGTCATGGATTGCGGACGCATTTCGTAGAGCGTGACGTCAGCGCCGCGCTCCGCGGCCTGAAATGCGGCTTCGGCGCCGGCAAGTCCGGCCCCGACGATGATGATGCGTTTCATGCCTTTTCTCCTTTGGCGTCCGCCTGTGCGTCATTTGCCGCTTCTTTTTCGGCTTTCGCGGCTGCGGCTTTTTCCTTCAGTTTCTCGGTGCGCTGACGCATCTTTTCGACCTCGACGTTAATCGGGTTGTTCACGCGCGTCTCACAGGCATCATTGCTGCAATATTTGACAACACGGCCGTTTTTATAATGATGCAGCAGCATAAACGAGCCGCATTTCTCGCAGCTCTCCGTCAGCGGCTTATCCCACGACGTATAATCACAGTCCGGATAATTCTCGCAGCCGTAGAACATACGCCCGCGGCGCGTTTTACGTTCGACGATGCGTCCGCCGCATTTCGGGCATTTGACACCCGTATCCGTCAAAATCGGCTTCGTATTGCGGCATTCCGGGAATCCCGGGCAGGCGAGGAATTTCCCGTAACGCCCCTGTTTGACAACCATGAGACGGCCGCAGCGTTCACAGCGGACATCGGAAACTTCCACCGGCAATTCGACATGACCGATCGCTTCGTCCGCTTTTTCGAGCGTTTCCTCGAACGGACCGTAAAAGTCATGCAGGAGTTTGTTCTTTTCCATTTTACCCACGGCGATTTCATCGAGATTGTTTTCGAGATCTGCCGTAAATTTGACGTCAACGATCTTTTGGAAATATTCCTTGAGCATGTCGACGACGACAAATCCGAGTTCCGTCGGCTGGAAATGCTTGTCCAGACGCTGAACGTAGCCGCGCGCCTGAATCGTCTCGATAATCGGCGCATATGTACTCGGGCGCCCGATATCTTTTTCCTCGAGCGTTTTGACGAGTGATGCGTCATTATAGCGCGGCGGCGGTTCCGTAAAGTGCTGCTGCGGCAGAACTTTCGCGAGAGTCAATTCGTCGCCCGCTGCGAGTTCCGGGAGCAGGACATCCTTTTCCTTCTTCGTCGTGTCAGCACCGGCATAAACGGCCGTAAAGCCCGCAAACTGAAGCTTCGAGCCGCGTGCACGGAAGGTGTGGCGTCCCGCCTCGATCGTGACGGTCATCGTGAGATAAACGGCACTCGTCATCTGACTTGCCGCAAAGCGCTGCCAAATGAGGCGGTAGAGCTTCGCCTGATCGCGATTCAGGTATTTTTCGATGTCATCCGGCGTCAACGTGATGTGCGTCGGGCGAATCGCCTCGTGTGCATCCTGCGCCTTTTTGCCGGCGGCGTAAATATTCGGCTTTGCCGGTACATAATCCGCACCGAACGTTTTCAGCAGATATTCTGCCGTTTCTTTCTGTGCGACTTCGGAAACGCGCGTCGAATCCGTACGCATATAGGTAATGAGACCCGTAGGACCGTGATGGCCGAGTTCGATACCTTCATAAAGCTGCTGTGCGAGCATCATCGTCTTGCGCGACGTAAATCCCAGTTTGCGCGCGGCATCCTGCTGCAGCGAACTCGTCGTAAACGGCGCAGACGGTTTGCGGTGACGCTCACTCGATTTGACATCCGTAACGTGATACGGGGCCGTCTCGAGTTCTTTGACGACAGCCGTTGTTTCCGTTTCGTTGTGCAGGTCGGCTTTTTGACCGTCAATTTGCACGAGATCCGCCGCAAACATCGCGGATTTTGCCTTGCGCAGTTTAGCGCCTACCGTCCAGTATTCTTCCGACTGGAATGCCTGAATTTCTTTTTCGCGGTCGCAGATCAGTTTGACCGTCACCGACTGGACACGACCGGCCGAAAGGCCTTTACGGACTTTGCGCCAAAGCAGCGGCGAAAGTTTGTAACCGACGATGCGGTCAAGCATACGGCGCGCCTGCTGTGCGTCAACCTGATCGAGATTGATCGCCCGCGGATGCTGAATCGCTTCCTGGATCGCCGGTTTCGTGATCTCGTTGAACACGATGCGGCATTTGCTCTCCGGGTCAATGTCAAGAATAAAGGCAAGATGCCACGCAATTGCCTCTCCCTCACGGTCGGGGTCGCTTGCGAGATAAATCTTGCTCGCGTTTTTCGCGTCTTTTTTGAGCGCCTTGATCAGGTCGCCCTTACCGCGGATATTGATGTATTTCGGCGCAAAATCATGGTCGACGTCAATGCCGAACTGACTTTTCGGCAGATCGCGCAGATGTCCCATCGACGCGCGTACCATGTATCTGCGTCCGAGATATTTTTCGATTGTTTTCGCCTTAGCCGGCGACTCGACGATAACCAACGTTTTTCTGAGCTTTGGTTTCGTCGGTTTCTTTTTCGGTTTCGCCTTCACGTTCGTTTCTGCTTCTGTGGAAGTCAAAACACATTCACTCCCTCTCTGCACGGCGGTATGCGTGCAGTTCATTTTCCAAAATCAAGCCTTTCTGCTGCATCTGCATGAGAACGAGCGGCAGGTTGGAGACTTCTCCCACAAGGCTCTGAATGATTTCATCGACGGCCAACGGCCGGTCAAACGACAGAACCTGATAGACGCGCCGTTCGGCAAGCGTCATTTCCGGTCGATGCGGCCGTTTTTCTTCCTGGCCCTTGCCATATTCCGCCAAAATATCCTGCGCACGGCTCACGAGTCTCGCTCCCTGACGGATGAGATCGTGACAGCCTTCACTCGAACGGGAAAAAATACTTCCCGGCACGGCGAAAACGTCACGTCCTTCCCCGAGAGCCAGTTCGGCCGTAATAAGAGAACCGCTCCGCCGCGCGGCTTCGACGACGAGCGTTCCGCGCGCCAGTCCCGCGATAATACGGTTGCGTGCGGGGAAAAACGCCGGTAACGGCTGCGTTCCCGGGCGATATTCGCTGATAACGGCTCCGCCTTTTGCGGCAATCTCGTCGAGCAGGCGGCGATTCTGTGCGGGATAGGCAATGTCACAGCCGCATCCGAGAATCGCGACGGTTCTGCCTGTTTTCAACGCTCCTTTATGAGCACTCGTGTCAATGCCGCGCGCAGCGCCGCTGACAATCGTAAATCCCGCTGCGGCCGTTTTTTCCGCGAGGTCGAGCGCGGCCGCCTCACCGTACGGGCTGAAACGCCGCGAACCGACAACGGCAATGCGTTCGGCCTGCGGGTCAATCGTACCGCGGTAATAAAGCACATGCGGCGGATTATAAATCTCCTTCAAAATCGGCGGATAACGATCATCGTCAATGGCGATGACGTTAATCCCGAGACGCTGACAGTCCGAAGCGATCCGTTCCGGCTCCTGCGGATGTTTTTTGACAAAATCCGCGAGCGTCCGCGCAAAACGGACCGTGAGTCCCGCCTCGCAATAGGCATCCTCCGCGGCGCACCAGGCATCCTCCGCCCGGCCGAAAAACTCCGAGAGGTGCGTCAGTTTCTGACTGCCGATCCCCGGGCACGCCGCGAGTGCGGCAAGGTAAAAGGTTTCTGTCGTGGTCATTGGCCATTCCTCCATCTTTATCTGTACCGTATTCACCTATTATGCGCAATCTTGAAGAAAAAAGCAATGCCGTTCCGCAAATTCATCGAACAGAACGGCGTTTTTGACCGTCAATCAGTAAACAGGTCATCCCAGAATGTATATGCCGCCATCATCGCAATGAGCAGCAACAGAAAAAAATCACTCATACCGCAAAGCCTCCTAAAAAAAAGAGGAGAGACGATCCGTCTCTCCTCCGATGATTCTTACATGACCCGGCGGGCGCCGATATAGCACGAGCCCCAATAGGAGCTGTACAACGAATCAATGGCAACGCCGCGACTGGACGAAGCATTGATGAAATCACCGTCGCCAAGATAGATACCTACATGGGACGGACCGTATTCATACGTCGAGAAGAATACGAGGTCGCCCGGTGCCAGTTCACTGTCGGAAATATAACGTCCGGCTTCGTACTGGGCATCTGCCGTACGCGGCAGATAAATGCCGGCATTAGCGAAAACGTAGCGGACATAACCGGAGCAGTCAAAACCGCTCGGGGTCGTACCGCCGAAAACATACGGAACACCGATATAGTTCATCGATTCGGACAGGACACTCCGGGAAATGTAGTTCGTGCCATGATGAACCGACGGCATCGTTCTGCCGAGCAGCGCCGTATACGTCGAAGGACCGACGAGACCGTCAACGGAGAGACCGTTCGACGACTGAAATGCTTTGACCGCTTCCGTCGTTGCCGGGCCGAAATCCCCGTCTGCTGCGACATCATAACCGAGACCCGCGAGTTTCGTCTGAATCTCCGCTACATCCGTTCCCTGGTCACCGACGCGGAACGCCGAACCCGGGAGACTTGCTGCACTGGCCATGGAGACCGAGCACAGGAACACCGCACATAACATCAAAATACGCATTGCTTTACTCAAAAAAACACAGCTCCTCTCTTTATGGCCTCCGAGGTTAGCTGACGGGTTCGGGCAGAGAAGTAGACCACCCTCGTTCCTGATACCGAAGTATCAGACGTTCACCCCTAAGAATTGGTTCCCCCGTTCCTGGGCTGGATTCGGCTCATTTACATATAAACCCATAAGTTTGCGGCAAGCACCGCCGCGTGTATTTTGAGGCAGCACCCGAAAATAAACTCAAATTACCCCTGTTTCCCGTCAGGAATCTTTTCAGCTTATTTTCAGGTTTCAGCCTGACATAAAAACAGGCCGTCCTTTCTTTCGAAAGACAGCCTTGTCTTTATCAAAATCATGTTGACATAAGGAATCAGTAAGCCGAGTTCTGTTCCGCTTACGCGGTGACAATCATTTATCTAGGCACGGCAGTTGCCTGCCGGCTCAAGCGACGCAACCCGGAAGGTTCCGCGGGCCGCATCATCCCTTCCCTATTCGGTCTTACTCCGTGTGGGGTTTACCTGGCCGACCGGTCACCCGATCGCCGGTGCGCTCTTACCGCACCTTTCCACCCTTACCGGCAAGCCGGCGGTTTCCTTTTCTATGGCACTTTCCCTGGGGTCACCCCCGCTGGACGTTATCCAGCACACTGCCCTGTGGAGCCCGGACTTTCCTCATCTGCCCTCATCTCGGGCAGCCGCGATTGTCTTGAAGGCTTATATCAACAGACATAGTATAGCACAATTAGGATAACCGTGTCAATCCAGGTACTAAAAAACTTCGAGAAAATTTCAGCCAAACACGACAAAACCGGGTTGACCCAGAAAACCGACCTCCCGCTCTTCCTTTTCCACGCCGTTTCCATTATACTGAAGGTAGCAAAAATGTTGATTTTATCGGAAAGAAGGATGTTTTATGAGCACACCGCATATCGCTGCCGAACGCGGACAGATCGCCGACCGGATTTTGCTTCCGGGGGATCCGCTTCGCGCCAAGTACATCGCGGAAACGTTCCTCGACAACGCAAAGGAATACACGCATGTCCGCAATATCCTCGGCTATACGGGCACATACAAGGGCGTGCCGGTTTCCGTTCAGGGAACCGGTATGGGCATGCCGTCCATCTCGATTTACGTGCATGAACTCATTACGGAGTACGGCGTCAAAAAATTGCTCCGCGTCGGCACCTGCGGCGGCATGCATCGTGACATCAAACTGCGTGACGTGCTCATCGCACAGGCCGCAAGCACGGACTCGTCGATGATCCGTAACATTTTCGGCGGCACGATCAATTACGCGCCGATCGCAGATTACAGCCTGCTCGAAAAAGCTGTCGCGAATGCGCGCAAGATGAATCTGCCGGTCAAAGTCGGCAATATCATTTCCGTTGACCGCTTCTACGACGAAGACATTGACAACGACAAACTCCGCGCGTACGGCATTCTCGCCGTCGAAATGGAAGCCGCGGCGCTATACACGATTGCCGCGCGCTATCACGCACAGGCGCTCGCGCTGTTCACGGTCAGTGACCACCTCCTGACGGGTGAATCCTGCACAGCCGAAGAACGCCAGACCTCATTCAACGACATGATCCGCATCGCACTCGAAACGGCGATTGAGGATTGACATTGAAAATTTGACACGAAAAAGGAGACTGCCCTTTTGCCGGGCGGTCTCCTTTTCATTTGTGTTATGGGGCTGCATAAACTCGACGGGCGGATGCCCCTGCTGCCGATTGACCTAAACTACTTTACGCTTCGGCGAGAAAAGCCGTATATCCTTTTTTGACCTCATAAACGTCGACTTTACTCGTAACTTCCCACGGAGCGTGCATACTCATAACACCGACTCCGCTGTCAATGACCTGCATGCCGTAAAGACTCATGATGTAAGCGATCGTTCCGCCGCCGCCGAGATCGACGCGGCCGAGTTCGGCGAGCTGATAGTGTACGTTGTGCTTGTCCATGATACGGCGCAGTTCGCCGACGTATTCGGCGTTTGCGTCATTCGAGCCGGACTTGCCGCGCGTGCCGGTGAATTTATTGAAAACCATGCCGCGTCCGAGATAAGCGACATTTTTCCGATCGTACGCCTCGGCGTAAAGCGCGTCATAAGCGCTTGACACGTCAGAAGACAACATCTTCGAGTTCGCGAGCACGCGGCGCAGCGCAAGATCGCTGTATGTGCCGCAGGCGTTAATGACTTCGGCGACAACATTTTCGAAGAAATGCGAATGCATACCCGTCGCGCCGACGCTGCCGATTTCTTCTTTGTCAACGAGAAGACAGCAAGCCGTACGGCGGAGATGCCCCGTTTCGAGCATTGCAATCAGTGACGTATACGCACAGACACGGTCATCCTGTCCGTACGCGAGTGTCATGCTGCGGTCAAATCCGAGTTCGCGAGCGCGTCCTGCCGGGACGAGCGCGAGTTCCGCCGATTGAAAATCCTCTTCCGTAAAGCCGTATTTGTCCTCGATGAGCTTCAGTACACCGGCCTTGACGGATTCCTTATCGTCCTCTTTGAGCGCGTAATTGCCGACGAGTACGTCGAGTTTTTCGCCCTCGATGACCTTAGCGGCATTCTTTTCGAGCTGTTCCTTCGCGAGATGGATGAGCAGATCCGTCACGCAGAATACCGGATCCGCGGGATCCTCACCGATGCAGACGTTCTGAACCGTATCGTCCGTTTTAACGACAACGCCGTGCAGGGCAAGCGGCAGCGTCACCCACTGATACTTCTTGATGCCGCCGTAATAATGCGTGTCCATGTACGCGAGGCCGCCGTCTTCGTACAGCGGATTCTGTTTGACGTCAAGGCGACACGTGTCAATATGCGCACCGAGAATATTCATACCGTTTTCGAGCGGCTCGTCACCGATATTAAAGAGCACGACGGCTTTTTTCATGTTGACGGCATAAACTTTATCGCCCGGCTGCAGCGATTGACCTGCGGCGATGACGTCACAGAGATTTTTGTAACCGTGCGCTTCCGCAACACGGACTGTCTCCTCGACGCTTTCACGCTCTGTTTTGCAACGGGAAAGAAAATCGCGGTAACCGGCATTCAGCGTTTCGAGTTCCTGACGTTCCGTTTCCGTATATTGGTTCCAAACGGACGTGTTCTTTTCTTCTGTCATATGGTTTTATCCTTTCTTTATCAAACATCCTGCAAAAAATAGGTCTGCAGGACGTGTTCAAAATCTTTCCGTGTTTCGGCGCGGTTAAACGCCTCGCGCATCTGTGCGCCGTGTACAATGCCGCGCGTATACCACGTCGCGTGTTTGCGCATCTCGCGCGGACCGACATACGTTCCCTTGTAACGGATCAGGAGCTCGAGATGACGCATAATGACATCAGCGCGTTCCGCTTTCGTCGGCCCGGGCAGTTTCTCACCCGTGCGCAGGAAATGCGTCATTTGACGGAAAATCCACGGATTCCCCTGCGCCGCGCGTCCGATCATGACGCCGTCGGCGCCCGTGACGTCAAGAATCCGCTCCAAATCGTCGCAGGTACGCACGTCGCCGTTCGCGATGACGGGAATGTGCACCGCCTCTTTGACCTGACGGATGATCTCCCAGTCGGCCTTGCCGCTGTAGAACTGTGCGCGCGTACGTCCATGCACGGCAATCGCGTCAACACCGGCGTCTTCCGCCATTTTTGCGATTTCGATGACATTCACGTGTTCGTCATCCCAGCCCTTGCGCATTTTGACGGTAAACGGCATGTTGACGGCTTTGCGGATCGCACAGAGGATTTCATATGCGCGTTTCGGGTCGCGCATTAAGGCTGATCCTTCGGCGTTTTTGACGACTTTCGGCGCGGGACACCCCATGTTAAAGTCAAGGATATCCGCCGTACCGAGATTCTCGACGAACTTTGCGGCCTCCGCCGCCATTTCGGCGGAATTCGCGAAAATCTGCATCGCGAGCGGCCGTTCCTCCGGCTCCGACTGCAGCATCGCGAGTGTATGTTCATTGCGGTAATGAATGCCCTGACTGCTGACCATTTCGGCATAGCAGAGCGGACATCCCATATCGTGGGCGATGACGCGGTACGCTGTGTCCGTGACTCCCGCCATCGGCGCGAGAAAAACGGGCGCGTCAAACGTAAACGAACCGAGCGTCATTGTCATTTTTTGTGATTCCTTTCGTAGAGCACCTGCAGTCCCGTCAATGTCAAAAAGTGATCGACGCGGTCAATCGTCGCCGATTCCTTCGCGATCATGCGGCCGAAACCGCCTGTTGCGATGACCTGCATCGGGCAGCCCATTTCCGCCTTGATGCGGCGCACGATTTCGTCGATCTGACCGACAAACCCAAAGACGACACCGGCCTGCATTCCCTGAATCGTATTGCGGCAGATGATGTTTTTCGGCGGCACGAGTTCGATACGCGGGAGCTGTGCCGTACTCTGAAACAGCGCATCCGCACTCGTCCCGAGTCCCGGCGCGATGACACCGCCGAGGAAATCGCCGTTTTCCGCTACGACGTCAAAGGTTGTCGCCGTACCGATGTCAATGACAATCAGAGGCCCGCCGTACTGCTCGTACGCACCGACGACGTTGACGATACGGTCTGCGCCGATCGCACGCGGATTTTCGTAATTGAGGCGGATCCCCGTACGAATGCCGGGGCCGACGACGATCGGATGGATATGGAAATACCGTTCGCACATCTTCGTGATCGGCACGACGAGCGGTGGCACGACAGACGAAATGATGATGTCGTCAATATCTTCCATCTGAATGCCCTGATAGTTAAACAAACTGTTCATCAGGATGCCGTATTCGTCGCCCGTTTTCTGACGGTCCGTCGAAATCCGCCAATGGCGCACGAGTTTCTTTCCTTCATATGTGCCCATGACGATATTGCTGTTTCCGATATCTAACACTAATAGCAACGGTGTTCCCCCTTACTGTTTCTGTTCCGGCGTTCGCACGGATACATCGCCGGCGAGGACACGTTTTCGTCCCTGCGGCGTGTCAACGAGAAGTGCGCCCTCGGCGTCAATGTCAACGGCTTTGCCGTCAAAAGTTTCGCCGCCGCGCACGCCGATGACATGAACATCGTGTCCGAGCGTAATGTTATAGGCGCGCCATGCATCCATGACCGGTGCAAAGCCTGATTGACATACCTCGCCGTACAAACGGTCGAGAGCACGCAAAACGGCCTGAAAAAAGGCGATGCGCGGCACCGGAGCACCTTTGACCATCAAAAGCGAAGCCGCACGGTCGCGGATATCTTCCGGGAATTCGTCCTCGCGGATGTTGACGTTGATACCGATGCCGATGATGATATGGCGGATCTGCTCCATTTCGGCGCTCATTTCCGTCAGGATGCCGACGATTTTTCGGCCTTCATAGAGGATGTCGTTCGGCCATTTGATGCCCGGCTTCATATCAAATTCTTCCATCGCCATGGCAACGGCGACGGCGGCCATGAGTGTACATTTCGGCGCTTCCTGCGGGAGGAATTCCGGACGCAGGATGAAGGAAAACCAGATGCCGCGGCCGTACGGTGAAAAGAAATGACGTTCGAGCCGTCCGCGCCCCGCGCCCTGCTGCTCGGCGACGACGACGGTTCCTTCGGGCGCTCCCGTTTCCGCGAGTTCTTTGGCGACGGTGTTTGTCGATCCGACCTGTTCGAAGCAGCGGATGTCACGGCCGATGCACTGTGTGCCGAGTCCGTGCATGATTTCTTCGCGGATCATATGGTCGGGGACTTCCCGCAGGGCGTAGCCGCTGCGCGATTGGCTGATGATGCCGTATCCCTGTTTTTTGAGGTCCCGTATATGTTTCCAAACCGCAGTCCTCGAGACGCCGAGGGTTTTCGCGATTTCCTCTCCTGAAAGGTATGAGCCGCCCGCTTGCCGCAGCAGCTCTAAAATCTTTTCGCGCACGTTTTCGCCGCTCCTTTCCGTAAAAACTAATACTTTATTATACAACGCTTCTGCAAATAAAAAAAGTGAAGAGACATTGTCTCTTCACCTTTGCAGCAGCCTGATTTAACGGCTGTAATGGGTCACGTTGAATTTCGGCGTCGAATGTTCCGGTACGGGTTCTTCGGATTGTTCCGGAGCCGTTTCTTTGACCGGGGTTTGCGGTGCGGCGACTTCGACCTGCGTCGGCGGAATCGGTGCCGGATCGCCCGGTTTCGGTCCCTGAGGATCGTTGTCGTCGTCTTTGTCCGTGATTTTGCCCGTTGTCAAAAGCTCTTCGAGCTGTTTTGCGTCAAGCGTTTCGCGTTCGATGAGCGCCTGCGCGATGAGTTCGAGTTTGTCGCGGTTTTCGACGATGATTTTGCGGCAGGCTTCGTACGCTTCTTCCATGTAGCGGCGAACTTCTTTGTCGATTTCGCTGGCCACTTCTTCGGAGTAGTTGCGCTGATGATTAAAGTCGCGTCCGAGGAAAACCTGATGGTTTTGGCTTTCGCCGTAAGCGATCGGTCCGAGGACGTCGCTCATGCCGTACTGCATGACCATGCCGCGCGCAATTCGCGTTGCCTGCTGAATGTCCTGCGATGCGCCTGTGCTGATTTCTTTGAGAACGACTTCTTCGGCGACGCGTCCGCCCATGGAGACTTTGAGGCGATCCATGAGTTCGGTGCGCGTTGCGTAGGAGCGGTCTTCTTTCGGCAGCATCAGGGTATATCCGCCGGCACGGCCGCGCGGGATGATGGTAACTTTGTGGACCGGATCGGCGTGTTTGAGGAGCATGCCGACGAGTGTATGGCCGCCTTCGTGATATGCCGTCAACCGTTTTTCTTCATCGCTCATAACATGGGACTTGCGTTCCGGTCCGGCGATGACGCGTTCGATGGCTTCTTCGAGTTCGATCATATAGATATGTTTTTTGTCACGGCGCGCCGCCAAAAGTGCGGCTTCGTTGACGAGGTTGCTGAGATCGGCACCCGTGAAGCCCGGTGTACGGCGGGCAATGATATTGAGGTCAACGTCGGTTGCGATCGGTTTACCTTTGACGTGAACTTTGAGGATGGCGAGTCGGCCGCGGACATCCGGTTTGTCAACGACGATCTGACGATCAAAACGGCCCGGACGAAGCAGTGCGGGGTCGAGGATATCCGGGCGGTTTGTCGCGGCGATGATGATGATGCCTTCGTTCGCGGCAAATCCGTCCATTTCAACGAGCAGCTGATTCAGGGTCTGTTCGCGTTCGTCATGTCCGCCGCCGACACCGGCACCGCGCTGACGTCCGACTGCATCGATTTCGTCGATGAAGACGATACACGGCGCGTTTTTCTTCGCCTGGTCAAACAAATCGCGGACACGGGATGCACCGACACCGACGAACATTTCGACGAAGTCGGAACCGCTGATCGAGAAGAACGGAACACCCGCTTCGCCGGCAACGGCACGGGCGAGTAAGGTTTTACCGGTACCCGGAGGACCGAAAAGCAGGACGCCTTTCGGGATGCGGGCACCGAGATCGTTAAACTTTTTCGGATGACGCAGGAATTCGACAACTTCCTCGAGTTCCTGTTTTGCCTCATCCGCACCGGCAACATCGCGGAATGTCACTTTGATGTTGTTGGCTCCGCTCATGCGCGCACGGCTCTTACCGAACGACATGACACGTCCGCCTCCTCCCTGCGTCTGCTGCATGAGGAAGAACCAGACGCCGATGAGGAGCAGAATCGGCAAAACTGATGTGAACATCGTCGACCACCAGGGCGGTTCCGGCGGATTTTCCGCATTGATTTCGATGTTTTTCGCTTTCAGACGGTCGTAAAGGCCGCTGTCGCTGTTCGGCGAATCCGGCGTAATCGTCGTAAACTCCGTGCCGTCGGACAATGTACCGCGGATCGTGTTCTGGATGATCGTAACCTTGGCCACATCGCCCGCGTCAACCTGCTGCAGGAACTGCGTATAGCCGATTTCCTGCTTTGCGGTATTTTTCGTGGAAAAATAATCAATAATGGATATGGCAACCAGGATGATCAACAAATAGAACCCTACATTACGTAGAAATTTATTCATTCATATCCTCCCTCCGGGATGTATCCGGGACTTACTTGGTATAAACTTCCGGCTTCAGAATGCCGATATACGGCAGATTCCGATATTTCTCGGCATAGTCAAGGCCGTAACCGACGAGGAATTCGTCAGGGACCTCGAAGCCGCAGTAATCAATGTGAACATCTGCCGTACGGCGGGACGGCTTCGAAAGAAGCGAGCAGAGACGAACGCTTTTCGGATGACGGTGCTGAAAATAACGCAGCAGATAATGCATCGTCGTGCCCGAATCGATGATATCCTCAATGACAATCAGATGCTTGCCTTCGATGTCATAGTCAAGGTCCTTGAGAATCTTGACTTCACCGCTCGTTTTCGTACCGCTGCCGTAACTTGACGCGATCATGAAGTCAAACTGCACCGGCAGGTTGATCTGACGGACAAGATCCGTATAAAAGACGACGGCACCTTTCAAAATGCCGACGCAGAAGATCGGTTCTTTCGCGTCTTTGTAATCGGCCGTAATCTGTGCGCCGAGTTCCGCGACTTTTTTGTGTAGATCTTCCGCCGTGTACACGATTTTCTCGATATCGTCTTTCATCATGGCTTTATTCCTCTCTTCTTTCTATCCTGAGATACAGGATACCGTGTTTTCCCGGAACGACGGGACACAGGCTGCTGCGCCGATGCCCGACGACCCAGAGGATTTCCCGTCCGGAGGCGAGCAGCGGCAAGCTGTCGCGTTCGGCGCGGGGTATTTTATCATCGATGAGTAATGCTTTTATTTTTTTACGGCCGCCCGGCAATTGAATCGTATCACCGGGACAACGCGTCCGAAACATCAGAGGTTCCGTGAGTTCGTCAGGATTCAGGTAAAATTCTGACGGATCGCAGTGCGCCGGCATCGAGTCCCGCCATGCGGCTTGACAGAGAAACGACCCGAAACGCGTCACACCGGGTATCGTCAAGGTCACGGGCGTCCATGTCCGTGACGTCTGCTCTGCCGGCCGGACAAGACGCAACATGCCGTAGGCGAGACTGACGCGGTGTCCGCCGGAAATCTCAATCTCCCGTCCGGTTCCGCCCTGCTGCAAGAGATTTCGCAATCGTTCAACGGGCAAAAACCCGACATCGCGTACCGAGCCCGTTGCTGTTTCGAGGAAAATCCGAATTAACCGCCGTTGAATCGCCGGCATCTGACGGAGAAACGCGTCACGACGCAAAATCCAACCGTCTTTGTCTTTGACGATGACATGATCCGCGGCCTGTTTTGACATCTGCGTGAGATACGCGTCATCGTCCTGCGCCAGCGAGGCGAGGCGGCAAAGTGCCTGCGTGAGTTCCGGGTTATAATCATCCCGAAGTTTCGGCAATGTCAACAGGCGCAAACGGTTGCGCGTGCAGTCCGGCATGTCATTTGACGCATCATGACGCGGCATAAGACCGCGTTCTGCGGCATAGGCCTCGATTTCCCGACGCGTCACGTCGAGAAGCGGGCGGATTTTCGTACCGCTTTGCGGACGGATCGCCCCGAGTCCCTCCGTTCCCGTTCCGCGCAAAATGCGCATCAGAACGGTTTCGGCCTGATCGTCGGCCTGATGCGCCGTCGCGATGACGTCAGCTCCGACTTCGACGCGTACGTGCTCCAGAAACTCGTAGCGGCAGGTTCGTGCCGCCGTTTCGAGGGAAAGATGATGCTCTGCCGCATAGGACGGCACATCCCCGCGACCGATCCGACAGTCGATATCGCGCTCCCGGCAGAACGCGGCGACAAATGACGCGTCATCCTTTGACGCCTGACCGCGAATGCCGTGCTCAAAGTGTGCGACCGTCAAACGCAGTCCGTATCGCGCCCTCAGACGCAGCAGCAGATCGAGAAGTACGAGGGAATCCGCGCCGCCCGAACAAGCGACGATGACTCCTTCTCCCGGACGGAGCAACCCGTGCAGACGGCAGTAAGCGTCAACGCGCTGCAACATCGCCATCGCCCCCGGTATAGCAGAAAAGCACCCCGTTAAGAGTGCTTTTTTGTCGTCAGATTCCACTCAATCGGATCTGCGTGCGCCGCGCCCTCCGCGTTTGGAATCCGTTTTACGGCGCAGATCGGTCAGTCGTTCGTCGCTGTCCTTGAGGAACTTCGAAAGCTTGTCCTCAAAGGAAGCCGTGGACTTACTATAACGATTCGGTTTGCGGAAATCCCGCGGTCCGTGATTATTGCTTCGCGGAGCATGAAAGGAGGAATGATTACCATGAGCGCGGTTATCTTCCGCTTCCGGTTTTTTCTCCTGGGCCTGTTTTACCGAGAGCCCGATCTTGCCGCGTTCATCAACGCTCAGAACCTTTACTTTGACTTTCTGTCTTTCCTGAAGAAAGTCGTGAATGTCGCGGACGTACTCATCGGCGACTTCGGAGATGTGAACGAGGCCGGTCTTTCCTTCGTCTAATTCGACGAAAGCACCGAAATTGGTGATACCTGTGACAACACCCTCAACCACGCTGCCAACTTCAATGGACAAATTAATTCTTCCTCCTTAATACTAGATGGAAACACACGATTAATTATACCCTTGACGGCTGACAAGTGTCAAGGAAATACGTGTCATTTCCTGCCTCCGGGGCTGTAAGGAAGCTCGCCCCGCCGCGTCATACCGAGTTCTTCGCGCGCGACTTTTTCGATGTATTCGAGACGGTATAAATTCTCTTTTTCTTCACGCAGGCGCTGATTTTCTTCCTGTGCCGCCTGCAGACGCTGGTTTGCGGCCGCCTGATCCTTCTCGACCTGACTCAGATACACCTGTTGGGAGACGAAAATTGACACAAAATAGGCGACCACAACGACGAGCAGCAGGGCAAACCAGCTGAAGTGACGTCTTTTCCCCGTTTTTTTCTCCACGAGTTTCTCTTCCTTTCCCAATCGCTTACGGTAATTCGTTCAATTGACGGACAATCGTCTGTGCGATGTCCTTCGCGGCCTGCGGTTTCGCACAGGCAAGACAGCATCGCCGCATGAGGGAGAGACGTTCTCCCCGCAGCAGATCGCGTACGGCAGTGCTGATTTTTTCTCCCGGATGCAGCCAAACGGCGGCGCCGTGACGCGTCGCATACGCGGCATTCTGCGTTTCCGGTCCCGGGATCGGATCGTGCAGCAAAAGCGGCAGTCCGAATGCAAACGCCTCACTCATCGTCAGCGCTCCCGGTTTTGTGATCAAAAGATCCGATGCGCGCATCAGACGGTGTACTTCGTCCGTATATCCCCAGACGCGGATGTGATGATGTGACGATGCCGCAATCGCATGAACGCGCGCGAGCAGGCGCTCATTGCGCCCGGCAATGACGAGAAATGTCAATTGCTGCGGCAGTTTTTCGAGCTCGCGCAATGTCGCGTCAATGCCGCCGAGTCCGAGTCCGCCTCCCATAAGCAGGATAACGGGATTTCCCTTCGGCAGCTGCATGTCGCGGCGAATGTCATCTTTTGACGGCAGATCCTGCAAATGCGCATCGACGGGAATCCCGCAGGCGGATAAACGATGCGGTTCATAACCGTCGCGGATCATTTCCTCCCGCATGCGCGGAATCGCCATAAAATAATGATCGATACCGGGACAAAGCCAAATGCGGTGCAAACAGTAATCCGTCATCACGACATCGAGGAGAAAGCGGCTTTCGTGCTGCGTCCGAAAATACACGGCCGCACTTTCGGGAAACGGGTGCGTGCAAAGGATAAGATCCGGATCATACTGATCTACGAGCGAATGAATCGCCGGCTCCATCGTATGGGAAAACGAACCCTGAATGACGGAACCGCCCGAATCTTCACCGGACAACCGATAAAATACATCGTAGAGGTTCGGTACAAACGCCAGCATTTTGAGGTAAAACTGCTTCATGAACGCATGGAGACGTGACGTCGAAGACGCCATGAAGTCAACTGTCGTCAGTTCCGCTTCCGGCATGAGTTCACGCAATTCCGCCGCAATGGCTTCCGCCGCTTTGATATGGCCGGCGCCGATTGACGCCGTCAGGATCAGGATCCGTTTTTTCCCCATGCCGCTTTCTCCCCTCTCCGTTTTATTGTACCATATTTCGCGCCCGCTGACATCAGGCGGTAAGTCCGCCGTCGACATTCCAGACGGCTCCCGTGACAAAAGCGGCCTCATTTGACGCCAAAAACACGATAACGGATGACGCTTCCCCGACTTCGCCGATGCGTCCGAGCGGATAAACCGATGCCATTTCGCGCTCCGCTGCCTGAGGATCACCGGATGCGCGGAGCTGTTCCTGCGTCATCGGCGTCCAAATGTCACCGGGTGCGATCGCGTTGACGCGAACGCCGAATGCCGCCGTTTCCAGTGCAAGTGCACGCGTAAAGAGCACGACAGCGCCTTTACTCGCACAGTAAGCCGTACAGAAATAATTACCGTGCAGTCCCGCGTCTGACGCGACATTGACGATATTGCCGCGCGACTGTTTTAAGAGCGGCATTGCCGCCTGCGAAAGGAAATACGTCCCTTTGACGTTCGTGTCAAGCACGTCCGCGAGTTCTTCGGGCGTCGTATCCTCGATCGCTTTTTCGAGATAAATGCCGGCGCTGTTGACGAGTACGTCGAGCCGCCCGAACATCTTCTCGGTCTCACGCACGACGCGTTGACAGTCCGCCGGATTTTTGACGTCACCTTGCACGAAGAGCACGCGGTCACTGCCGAGCGTTCGGAGCGCTTCACTGCCCCGCTTCTCGGAGCGCCCCATAATGACGACCCGCGTTTCCTCATCCTGCAGGAACTTTGACGCCGCGTCGAGTCCGATCCCCGATGTACCGCCCGAAATCAGAATTACGTGCATGACGATTCTCCTCTCCGTTAACAGAAAAAAAGCCAGGCTCCCGCGGGAACCCGGCTTTCTTTATGCCATTAGGCGTTGATTGCGTCTTTCAGGGCCTTGCCGGCTTTGAAGACAGGGTTCTTCGAAGCTGCAATCTCGAGCACTTCACCCGTCTGCGGGTTACGGCCTTTACGTGCAGAACGCTCACGAACTTCAAACGTGCCGAAGCCGATCATCTGGACTTTATCGCCTGCGACGAGAGCCTGCTCGACACTGGCAAACAGAGCGTTAACAGCCTTCTCGGCGTCTTTCTTCGTCAGTCCGGCCTGTTCAGCCACTTTAGCTACCAATTCAGTCTTGTTCACAATCGTAGCCTCCTTTACAGAGTTTAACATTTTATTGTTTTTTATACCGGCCAGCCGCATGTTGCGGCTTTCATGCCTGCTTATCAAAATCTATCAGAAAACCCTTGAAAAATCAAGAGCTTTCGGCAAAAAAGCCTTATTTTTCCCGTAACGGTGCCTGTTCCGAGCCTTTGACGGGGATGTACAGGCTCGTTAAGTGATCAATGTCACGTTGACGGTCCAGTTCAAAGAGCGGGATCGTGCGGATCGATTCATCCGGAAGCGCAAGATTGTGAATATAGGTAACCGGATATTCATCGGGAAAGCGCTCCATGAGCGAAAGTTTCGCATCCGACGCGATAATCGGATCGTAAACCTGTGTGACGACGAGCGCCTGACGCGGCTCGGCGGGAAGTGTATCAATGTCTTCGGCGTCAATGATCGTCAGGCCGTCAATCGGATCGATGCCGAGACTCGTATACATGACTTCGACGAAGCTCATGCCGGGTTTGACCGTCAGTTTGACACCGGCCTGCGGCGCAAGCTTACGGAGCAGGACAACGGTACGCTCCGCGACGAGCGGGCTTCCCGGAACGGCGTAGACGAGGCTGCCGTATGTCTTTGCCTTTTCGATGACGTCAGCGGCGATATGACGGTACAGTGTCTCAAAATCCGGCGCTTCCTCGTAGAATCCGTCATACGACGCAAAACGAATCCCCGCATCGTCAAGGGCCGCCACGGTCGGATGAATGCGCGTACGCAAAAGCAGATGCTCCGCATTCACCATGAGTTCCCAGCTTTCGCGGGTGATAAGTCCGGCGCGTCCCGGTCCCAGCCCGACTACAGTGATTTCTGCCATATTATCCCTCCGTATCTTATCTGACTGTCGTTTTCCGATGATCCTGCTTGGCCGCCGTTTTTTGACGGCTGACGGCTTTAGCCCCCGCTTCATCGCCTGAAGCGAGCATCATGACACGCGTCACGAAGTTCGTGATCTTGCGGCGGTAATGATCGCTGAGCATGATACGCACGCCGTTTTTCGCGCCGAGTGACGCAAGATTCCGCCCGAATGTCGTGTCGAGGAGCAGGAGTCCCTTAACAGGAAGTTTCTTATCCGGCAGCAGATAAATATCCAGCGATTTCGGCGTTTCGACGATCGAACGGACACCGAGATCGCGCGCGTAGTTCTTGATGCGGGCAATGCCGAGCAGCTGCATGACGGGATCGGACGGCTCGCCGAAACGGTCAATGAGTTCATCAAGCAGTGTTGCGATTTCCTCGTTTTTGCGAATCGCGGCAATACGCTGATAGATCTCGATTTTATGCGCACCGTCACTGATATAATCGCTGTTGATATACGCCTCGACCTGCAGATCGATGAGCGGCTCCGGCTGTTCCGGCGCTTCCGTCTTTTTGCCGCTGCGCAGGCGTTCCACGGCTTCCTCGAGGAGTTTGCAGTACATTTCAAAACCGACGCTCGCGATATGTCCGTGCTGCTGGGAACCCAGGAGATTACCCGCGCCGCGGATTTCGAGGTCGCGCATGGCGATTTTAAAGCCTGCGCCGAGTTCGGCGAACTCTTTCATCGCCTGCAGGCGTTTTTCCGCCGTTTCCGTCAAAATTTTGTCCGCACGGTAAAGGAAATACGCAAACGCCATATGGTGCGAACGGCCGACGCGTCCGCGCATCTGATAAAGCTGCGAGAGGCCGAAATGATCGGCGTCATAAACGATGATCGTGTTCGCATTGGCAACGTCAAGTCCGTTTTCGACAATACTCGTCGCGAGCAGGACGTCATAGCGTCCCTCATAAAAGTCCATCATGACGTGTTCGAGCAGATCTTCCGGCATTTGCCCGTGCGCCGTCTGAATCCGTGCATCGGGGAGAAGTCCCTGCAGATGATCGCGCATGCGGTCGATCGACTCGACGCGGTTGTAAATAAAATACACTTGTCCGCCGCGCTTCATTTCGCGCTGGATCGCGCCCGCGATAACGGCATCGTTGTTTTCAACGACATACGTCTGAACGGGGAAACGTTCCGCCGGCGGCGTTTCAATGATACTCATGTCACGCGCGCCGACCAGTGACATATGGAGCGTACGCGGAATCGGTGTCGCCGAAAGCGTCAACACGTCAATTCCTGCGGCAAGACTGCGGATCTTATCCTTCTGCTTGACGCCGAAACGCTGTTCCTCGTCAACGATCAAAAGGCCGAGATTCTTAAAATGCACGCGTTTCTGATTGAGGATCGCATGCGTGCCGATGAGAATATCAACCTTGCCCGCCGC
>Ga0326511_10001272_pt1 | contig 21195 bp, 29 predicted proteins | sample 0_2496_0518_D_FD_203701 | JGI IMG/M metagenome (GOLD analysis project Ga0326511, IMG submission 203701) | Bovine rumen microbial communities from UC Davis, California, United States - 0_2496_0518 | ecosystem: Host-associated > Mammals > Digestive system > Stomach > Rumen | place: USA... | reverse complement strand
CAGGAGATAGCGCTGAAACTCGGATACCGCGCCGAACATACTCCCCGCCGCAGGCTGACCGATTACATATTGCACAAATCGGAGCCTTGAAATTTTATATCCGCGTGTCGGAAATGTCGGATTCGGGGGTGCTATAATTATAATAGGCAAAGTATAAGCAGCACCCCGAATTAAACCCCGGGGTGCTTTTATTATACGTACAAAAGAAACAGGGTGATGTTTTTGATACCCCCCGCCTTCGATAACGAACGCCCCCGCACAGACAGGTTTAACGGACAGGAGGCACAGTACCGTTCGGCTCGCAAGCGCATACTTGCGACGCAGGAGATCTGTGCGATCTGCGGCAAGCCCGTGGACAAGTCGCTGAAATACCCCCACCCTTTAAGCGCTACGGTGGATCATATTGTCCCCATAGACAAGGACGGGCACCCCTCCGACCTCTCGAACCTACAGCTCGCGCACTTCTGCTGCAACCGGCAGAAATCGAACAAGGTAGGTGGAAATATCCCCGGTGCCGCCGTTCCCAAGGTGATCTCAAACAGGCTTTTGCCTTTGACGTTCGATTGGAAAACGGTCTGAAACGGCTGAGAGCTTTCCGAAAAGAGATAACGCGGCTGAAAACGGGATTTTGCAGACTGTTTTTGAGACTTTTTCTCATAAAATGCGGATAACTCGGCGGCAGCGGACGATCTACGCGGAAACTTCTTCGGGAAAGCGGCAGTTCGGGCATAGGGGGGGAGTGGGACCCCCGAAATTCTTTGATCCTATTCAACCGCCGCATTGATATTATTTCTCGCGCTGGAAGTGAACGAATTATGAACGTACATGATGAATTTACGCGGCGAGTGGCTGCGGACAGGCTGTGCAGAGAGCTTGCGCGGGCGATCGCGGAGAACGACACGGCGGCGCTCCGTCGGCTGGGGTTTGGCGGCTTCGCGGAGTACGCACAGAGACTCTCGGAGCTTATGAGCGACAGCGTGCGCGAGAGTCACGACCCGAAAGCGGACGACTTCGCCGCGATCATGGGCGAGGTCGCCCGTCCCGCGCATTACGCTCACCGCCTCGTGAACGAAGCGGGGACGGCTGTTCAGCTCGCCAAGGACGAGCCCCTCGGCATTCACATGAAGCCCATCAAAACCGACTTTGACGACGACGCGCTCAAAAGTACCGTAGGCAACGCCGCGAGCATGGACACCCCCGAAAAGACGGTCGAAGCCCTCGCGGAGGGTCTCGCCTACGCGGTCAAGAAAGCAGGCAATGAGTTCATTGAGAAGAACGCCGAACAGCGTTCACGGGCAGGCTTTGAGGTCTCGGTGAAGCGTTCGGGCAGTTCAAAGTGCTGCCCGTGGTGTGCGGCTCGGATAGGCTCCTGGGCGCTGAAAAACGCCCCCGACGGGGTGTTCGGCTGTCACGCTAATTGTTCCTGCGTGGTCGAGTACACAAGCAGCACGGGCGCGGTATCACAGCGCAGAGGTACGGGGCGTTTCGCAGAAGTCGAGTACCAGCCCCCGCACGTCATGACCTACGAGGAAGCCCGCGAAAAGGGCGGGTTTGATGAGCCTAAGAGGTTGACAAAAAATCCTGCCGAAAGTCAGCCGCATAGGTTGACAGGCGGGGCGAATGGTGGTATAATAAAATCAGACGGAGGCAATAATGGAGAAAAACCGCCTGCAAGCAATAGTGGACGTGAGCCAAGTGATGAATACAAAGCAATTGTTAAAGCCTTCACCAGCATGACTGATTCGGACGAGATCGTAAAAACAGTGGTTGACAATCATTTCGGGCTTGCAGAATTTACTCCGCAATCTATGAAAGAATTGCTTGAAGCATCGGGCTATGATGTTAAGCCACTGAAAAAATCGTCTACTTGGAAAAACATACCATTTGAGCAAGGTGGAGGATACAAGACAAATTTTGGCGGTGATGCATATTTTCAATATCACCCCGAAAAAGGCAGTCACCACGATGGAGCGTACTGGAGGATTTCAAATGGAAAATACGGAGATAACCGCTACAAAATGGACGGAACTGCTTACATCGAAAAGTGATATTAAAACAGTTAAGTCTTTTTTTGAAAGCAAAATGAAAGAACATTATAAATCTTTTGAAAAAAACGGAACAACCTGTTTTATTCTCTCTCACGATACAACAATGCATATTTGCGCATTTAATGAGGGTACGGAAAGTTGTTTAGTGATGTCCTATAAATCGTCGGACGATGATGACGACGGCGATCAATACTACATTTCGGATTATGACACCCCAGATGAAATGTTTAAAGCTATGCTTGAAGAAACCAAAAGCTAAAACGTAATATAAATACACATAAGCACCTTGCAATTCTGCAAGGTGTTTAATTATACCCGAAAGAGGTGAACCACTACGCTTGAACAGCTTTCGTTTTTTGACAATGACGAGCCGAAAACAAAGTCAAGGCAAAAAGACAACGGCAATATCATAAACGGCAGGAAATTGACAGACCCGTTATACGGCTATACCGAAGAGCAGATCGGAAATGCCGAACAACTGAAAGACTGGTGCTTTCTCTATACTTCGGGTCGAAAGAACTGCACTATCCGCTTTATGATGAACCGTGAGGATGCTATGAAGTTTTGCAGCAGTCCGAAATCAAAGGGCGTTTTGCACGGCAACAGGTGGATGTATATTTTCATGTGCGTTTGGAATTGGCTCGGCGAAATGCCTGTCGGGTGCAGGAAAATCCAGATGTACGAAGATGATGACAACGGCAATTATGATTATTTGATCGAAGAACTCGGGTGTAATGCCGTCAAAATAAAGCAAATCCCCGATATTCTTGTACCCCTCGGCGTGAATGTTCAAGTCGGGGAATGTCGCAAACCACCAAAGAATAAACGCACCGCTCTGCAACCGCAGGGCGGTTTTCTTATACCCGAAAGGAGCATTTGCCATGTACAAAAGAATCAAAATATCCTTCATCAACGCGGGTTCGATAACGATAGACGAGGGTGACTGGGACGATTACGATCTTTGCGACGGCTTTATCATCATCAAGAAGGGCGAAGCGTGGGTCGCCATGTACAACGCCAAAGAAGTATTTTCGGTAGTGCTTGAAAAGTGAGGTGCTGCACATGACCGAAATTCACAGCAACATCGAAATGAGCGACAAGGAAAAACTCGCCTATCGTAAGAAGATCGAGGACGACAACCCCGGTTACACAGTGACCTACCTCGGCATCAACGTGCAGGGGGACGACGTCGAGCTGACCGCGATACTTTCGGCGGTGGCTTTCCAGCGCATACGCCGCATAACGGGCTACCTCGTGGGCGATCTCTCGCGGTTCAACAACGCCAAGCGCCGCGAGGTGGACGACCGCGTGAAGCACACATCAGTCTGAGCGGCAGTACGCCGCGGGAGGTGATAATATTGGAATACAAAGGCATTGAATACCTGCGGCGGCAGCTCGCGGCGCGGCAGCAGCGCGTGCTCACACGGTACCGCTGCTATGATATGAAGCGCACGTTTGACGCGGTCGGCTCAATCATACCCGCGCAGTTTAACGCCATGAAGCCCGTGCTCGGCTGGTGCGAGCTTGCGGTCGATAAGCTCGCGGACAGGCTCGTTTTTGAGGGCTTCTCGGGCGACGATTTCTACATGGACGAGATATTCTCGATGAACAATCAGGACATCTTCGCCGACGCCGCGATAAAAGACGCACTGATCGGGAGCTGTTCGTTCGTCTACATCTCGGCGGGCGAGAACGGCTATCCCCGCCTGCAATGTATCGACGGCGCGAATGCTACGGGTATCCTCGACCCGATAACCAATCTGCTGACAGAGGGCTACGCCGTGCTCGAACGCGAGGAACCACTCACTGCGGAGGGCGTGCCGCCGAGCACAGCCAATCCGAAGACCGAGGCGTACTTCACGGCTGAGGCTACCTACATCTACCGCAGCGGCAAGCTCGCCGATACCTACGACAACCCCGCAGGCTACGCGCTTCTCGTGCCGATGATATATAAACCGTCGGCAAAGCGCCCGTTCGGGCATTCGCGCATCACGCGGGCGTGCATAGCGCTGATGGATTCTGCGGCGCGTACCCTCTGGCGCTCGGAGATCGCGGCGGAGTTTTACAGCTTTCCCCAGAAGTACGTGCTCGGCTTGCAGGGCAACGCCAAAATGAACAAGGACTCGGGCGAAGCCTTCGACCGATGGGGGCTTACGATTGCGAGCTTTATCCGCTTCGACAGCGACAAGAACGGCAATCACCCCGTCGTCGGGCAGTTCCAGCAGCAGAGTATGCTTCCTTACACCGAGCAGCTTAAAATGTTCGCTTCGGCGTTCGCGGGAGAAACGAGCCTCACGCTCGACGACTTGGGCTTTTCAACGGCGAATCCCTCGACGGCGGAGGCTATCAAGGCGGCGCACGAAAATCTGCGCTTAACGGCTGAGGCGGCGCAGCGCTCGTTCGGGACGGGGTTCAAAAACGCAGGCTTCATTGCGGCTTGTCTGCGCGACGGGCAGGCTTACGACAGGTACGCCGTAAGAAACGCCCGCGCCGAATGGCGGCCTATTTTTTCTGTGGAGCCGTCCGAATTGGGCGCGCTGGGCGACGCTGTGGGAAAACTTTCGCAGGCGTTCCCCGACTACTTCACCGAGGAAAAACTTCACCGCCTGACAGGGTTGTGATCGCTTGGGCGACAATGAAAAACGCATAGGACGGCAGACCCCGACGGTCTCCCGCGTACTGCCCTACACCGAAACGAAGGGCATGGAAGCCGTGCTGCTTTACAATCAGTCGAGCCGAACCGCGCAGGAGTGGCAGGAGCTGATGATGTACGACATCATGGCGGTCGATGAAGACGGGCAGTGGGTACACATGAAATTCGGCTGGAGCGTGCCGCGTCAGAACGGCAAATCGGAGCTGCTCATCATGCGCTGTATATGGGCGCTCACGCACGGCGAGCGGGTGCTATACACGGCGCATCTTGTGAACACATCTCACGCGGCGTGGGAAAAGACCGCTGCTCTGCTTGAGGAAATGGGCTTTATCGAAAACGACGATTTCCGCTGCACCGCTCAGAAGGGCGCGGAGGTCATCGAATGGCTCAAGGGCGGCGGCGGAAAGATAAACTTCCGCACACGTACCGTTCGCGGCGGCTTGGGTGAGACTTACGATGTGCTTATCATCGACGAGGCACAGGAATATACAATCGACCAAGAAGGCGCGATAAAGCACGTTATCCGCGCAAGCCTTAACCCACAGATACTGATGTGCGGAACGCCGCCAACAATGACCTCGAAGGGCACTGTCTTTGCGAAATATCGCGGCAAGGTGCTGACCGGGGAAGAGGACGACGCGGGCTGGGCTGAATGGTCTGTGCCGAAAATGAGCGACACGAAGGACGTTGACCTGTGGTACGAAACGAACCCCGCACTCGGTGTGCTTCAGAGCGAGCGCACGGTGCGGAACTCCTTCGGCTCGGACGCGGTTGACGACAACATTCAGATACTCGGTCTGTGGCTGCTGATAAATCTGCGCTCGGCAATTACCGACGACGACTGGAGCCGCTGCAAGTGTGAAAAGCCGCAGCTCCCCGACGAGCCCGCTCTCTACATGGGCGTGAAGTACGCAAAGGACGGTGTCAACGTGAGCGCGGCTGTCGCTGTAAAAACTGCGGGCGGGCGGATATTTGTCGAGGCTCTCGACTGCCGCCCCGTGAAGAACGGCAATTCGTGGATAGTCGCGTTCCTGCGCAATCCGCATTTTGTCAGCGTCGCAGTTGACGGCGCGAACGGGCAGCGCATACTCGCCGACGAAATAGAGGACGCGGAGGTGTCCGAAGCGGCGGTAATCTTCCCGAAGGTTCCCGATATCACGACCGCAAACGCGCTGTTCGAGCAGGAGCTTTTCGGCGGCACTATATGCCATTCGGGACAGCCCTCGCTTACGCAGATAGCGACAAACTGTGAACACAGAGCGATCGGCACATCGGGCGGCTTCGGCTACAAGTCGCTGCTTGAGGGAGCCGATGTCTCGATACTCGAAGCGGTGAGCCTTGCGCACTGGCTCTGCGCCACGGCGAAGGAGGACGAGCCGCAGATGATATACTGCTAAGAACGGCAAAAGCCGTTTACATACTACCTGACCGCAGGGTAAAGCGGGGAAAGGAAAACACTATGAGCACAGAATTTAAAGCAATCGAAACGCAGGAGGACTTTGACGCGGCGATAAAGGCGCGTCTTGACCGCAACACAAAGACCGTCACCGACGAGGTGAAAAAGAGCTATGAGGGCTATATCCCGCCCGACGAAGCGAAGAAGCTAACCGAACAGGTGGAGGCTCTCACAAAGCAGCTTGCCGAGCGTGACGGCTCTATCGCAGACCTTACGGCGAAGAACAAGCAGTACGAGACCGCTTCGGTAAAAGCGCGTATCGCCCACGAAAAAGGTCTGCCCTACGAGCTTGCGGAAAGGCTCTCCGGCGAGACCGAGCAGGACATAGCAGCCGACGCCGAAAAGTTAGCGCAGTTTGTCGGCTCACAGAAGCCCGCAGCACCGCTTTACGCTCCGCAGGGCGGAACGGGAGCGGCGAGCGGAACGGACACGGCGCTTATGGCTATGCTCGGAGAATTATCCGAATGACAAGGAGGAAATGATAATGGGAAAGATCACTAATGCAAGCACTCTGTTCAAGCCCGAGCTTGTGACGGAGATAATCAGTCTGGTAAAGGGACATTCTGCTCTCGCAAGGCTCTGCGGCGGTACGCCGATACCCTTCGCGGGCATTGAGGAATTTATCTTCTCGATGGACGGCGAGGCTGCTATCGTGGGAGAATCGGACGACAAGCCCGCGAACAACGCGGCTCTCGCGCCCGTCACCATCAAGCCGATAAAGTTCGTTTATCAGCACAGAATCACCGAGGAATTTCTGAACCTCACAGACGAACAGCGCGTGCCTTACATGAAGAGCTTCAAGGAGGGCACGGCGATAAAAATGGCTCGTGCGCTCGATATTTCGGCGTTCCACGGCATCAACCCCTACACGGGCAGAGCTTCGGAGATCGTCGGCTCGAACAGCTTCGACGGCAAGGTCGGGAGGACGGTAAACTTCCTTCCCTCTTACCCTGATGACAATGTTGACAGCGCGATCGGGCTCATTCCCGAAGCGAACATCACGGGTCTTGCGATGTCGCCCAATTTCGGCGCGGCGCTGGGCGCTATGAAGATGGCTGACAGCCACGCCGCGATGTACCCCGAGTTCCGCTTCGGCGGCAAGCCCGAGACCTTCGCGGGCGGTATCAAGTGCGATGTAAACCCGACCGTTAATTTCAACGCAGGAACGAATGAAGCCTACGTCGGCGATTTCGCCCGCGCTTTCAGATGGGGCTACGCGCAGACCATGAAGTTCGAGATCATCACCACCGGCGATCCCGACGGTCTCGGCGACCTCAAGCGCAAGAATCAGATATGCCTTCGTGCTGAAGCGTACATCGGCTGGGGAATCCTCGACCCGAACGCTTTCGCACGTATAGTCAGCACTCAGGCTTTCGCCGTTCCTACTCCTGCGGCTACTGCGGCGGCTAAGATGTTCGATGTCAACGTAAGCTCCATGCAGAGCGGCGTTACTGTCGCAGACGGAAAGATCACGGGCACTCTGAAAATGATGAAGGCTGCGAACGGCATCACGATCAAGTGGGGCATCGGAAACTTCCTGTGTCTCGACTTCTCTGCGGCTGACTGGGCGGCTTACAGCTCCGTCATGGTCGGTCTTGACAACAGTCAGGGCAGCGGTCTCGTTGACATTATCCCCGACCCCGACAAGAACGGTCTGTTCAAGATCACCGACAAGAACACCCAGCGCCTGATGATCGTCACCACCAGCGCCGACGGAAAGCAGAAGAACGTTCAGTACTTCGACCTGTCGGGACTTGTCTGCGAGGTGCAGTAAATGGGTGCGGTATACGCGAGCGTAGCGGACGTTCGGCTGCTGCGTCCGCTTACCGCTCAGGAGATCGAGCAGGCGCCGACGCTGCTTGAAAACGCTTCGGTAAAGCTCAGACAGGCGGCTCGGGAGTACGGCTATGACCTTGACGGGCTTATCGACGCCGACACGAGCGGCGATTATGCCGTGCTCGTCAAGGCTGTGACGGTGCAGGCGGTTATCCGTGCATTCAACAGCATCACGGACGACACACCGCCCGCGGTGCAGTCTTCGCAGGCTGCTATGGGGTACAGTCTCAGCATGACCTGGCTTGCAAGCGGACAGACGCTGTACTTCCTGCGGAACGAGTTGGACGAGCTGGGTTTTCTGCGGCAGAGGTTCGGGGCGCTGGAGGTGTATGATCTTGGCGATAAGCAGAATTAAAGGCATATCCGTCACGCTCTACGAAAAGACACAGACGGGCTTTGACGCGGCGAACCGCCCGATCTACACCGAAACGGCGGTCACGGTCGATAACGTGCTGATCGGTGCGCCCACGTCGGAGGACGTAACGAACGAGTACAATCTTTCGGGGCGGCGTATCGCGTACACTCTCGGCATACCAAAGGGGGACACCCACGACTGGAACGATGTGACGGTCGAATTTTGGGGGCATAAGTTCCGCACGGTAGGCGTTCCCACGCGGGGAATCGACGCGCTTATCCCGCTGGACTGGAACATGAAAGTGCAGGTGGAAGCGTATGAGTAATATCCGCGTTGAACTGAATCACGACGGCATAAGGGCTTTCCTCCGCTCGGCTGAAACGGGTAAGCTCGTGAGCAGCTACGCGGAACGCGCCGCCGAACGTCTCGGCGAGGGTTACAAGTCGGACGAGAAGCTTATGTCTACCCGTGCGATAGCAAGCGTTTACACCGACACCCCCGAGGCGCGGCGGGAGAATCTGCAAAACAATTCCATCTTGAAGGCGGTGCTTCAAAAATGATCGAGCTTGACGTTATCGAATTTCTCGGCGAATGCATGAACTGCCCCGCGTTTCTCGAAGAGCCCGACAAGGCGCACCGCCCCGAAAGCTACTGCATAGCGGTGAAACTCGGCTCATCGGAGCAGAACATGATAACCTCGGCGCAAATAGCGGTGCAGTCCTACGCGCCGTCAATGCTCGCCGCCGCCGCGCTCAACTGCGCGGTCAAGCGGGCTATGGAGAGCTTCGCCGAGCAGCCGCATATAAGCCGCTGCAAGTGCGTGAGCGACTACGAATTCACCGACACGCAAACCAAAAGATACCGCTATCAGGCGGTATTTGACATAACACACTATGATATGAGAAAATATAGTTAATAGTGTATAGTGTATAGTTAATAGTTAAGGTGTCGCTGCGCGACTATTTAAAATCCGCTCCGCAGGCGCTCCTTAACTATTCACTATTAACTATACACTATTTTTGATTGGAGGTTTATTGTTATGAGCAATAATGCAAATAATGTTTCGACCGGTAAGCCCAAGGTCGGCGGCTCGGTATACCGTGCGCCCAAGGGCACCACACCCCCGACTAACGCGACGGCAGCGCTTCCGTCGGCTTTCGTGTGTCTCGGGTATATCTCCGATGACGGTCTGAAAAATAATGAGAACCGCTCGACCACCGAGATCAAGGCGTGGGGCGGCGACACGGTACACGTCGCGCAGACCGACAAGAGCGATACTTTCACGATGACTTTCCTCGAAGCGCTCAACCCCGAGGTGCTGAAAACCGTTCACGGCGCGGGCAACGTCACGGGAAGTCTTGCGGAGGGGCTTGCGGTAGCGGTCAACTCGGATATGCTCGACGAATACGTGTGGGCTGTGGACATGATAATGAACGGCGTTCTCAAGCGCGTCGTTATCCCCGCGGGAACCATAACGAACGTCAGCGAGGTCACCTACGACGACAAGTCGGCTGTGGGCTACGCGGCGACGCTTTCGGCAATGCCCGACAGCGAGGGCAACACTCACTACGAGTATTTCAAGAGCACGGGCGGCTCGACCGTACCCGATACGACCCTTTCGGCGCTGACCATCGGCGGCGTGGCTCTGACCCCCGCCTTCCTGCCGACAATAACGAGCTACACGGCGGCGACTACCGACAGCACCAACACGATCACCGCGGCGGCTTCGGATAACTCGGCGAGCGTCGTAATCAAGAACGGCGACGACACGGTAACGAGCGGCAGCGCGGCGACATGGACATCGGGCGCGAATGCCGTAACGGTGACGGTAACGAAGGGCGGCTACACAAAGACCTACAACATCAACGTCACCAAGTCCTAAACAGTTAATAGTTAATAGTGTATAGTTAATAGTGGTACGAACTTGTTCGTACAGGTGTCCGCTTCACGGACGTATTAAAAAAAAAAATCGCCGCCGTAAGGCGGCACCTTAACTATTCACTATTAACTATCAACTATTCACTTTTTTCGGAGGTATTTATAATGATTACAGGCACTACAAAAAGCGGTTTTGAGTTTGAGCTTGCCGACCATGTTCATGAGGATTATGAGGTGGTGGAGGCGCTGGTCAAGTTCTTCCGCAAGACCTCGTATGAGAATTTTGTCGCGTTCACCGAGCAGATGTTCCGCGGCGCGGAGGACTGCGAAAAGAGAGCGCGTGAATTCCTGCGGGAGCGTGACGGATTCGTCAAGACGGAAGCTATGCAGGAACTCGTTTTCGACATCTGGAACAGCTCGAAAGAACTAAAAAACTCCTGACCCTCTCGCGGCTGTGGGCTGACGCCGAGGACGAGCTGGTCTGCGATATGGCGGAGGTGTACGGCGTTTATGACCTGCGCTCTCTGCCGATCCCGACTGCGGCGCGGCTCGCCTGCGGGCTGTCGGCGGATTGCAGGGCGTGGCGGAAGATACGCGGCGAACAGCTTAGGTTCGGGGAGCGCTTAGCCGTGCTCGCCTTCGACGTTCTCGCACAGATACGCTTTTATGCCGCACGCGGCGCGGGCTATAAGGCGGCGTTCCCGAAGGCTCTGTTCGGCGAGCTGAACGGCGCAAAGAACGAAAGCGGCATCGACGGCTTTGACACCGCCGAGGACTTCGAGCGCGAGAGGGCGAGGATACTTGAAAGATAGCACCGGGGGTGACTTCGTTTATGGCTGAAAATAACGGCGTTGAGCTTGCGAAAGCGTATGTGCAGATAATACCCTCGATGCAGGGGGCGCAGGCGAATATCGAGGAAGCGCTCGGCGGCATGGGCGACGTTGGAGCACAGGCGGGCGGCAAGCTCGGCGACGGGCTTAGCAACGGGCTGACAAAAGCGTTCTCCAAGGCGGTGGATTTCGTCAAGGAAAGCGTCGAAACGGGCATGGGCTTCGATACCGCCATGTCGCAGGTCGCCGCCACTATGGGCGAGACTACTGCGGAAATTGCCGAGCTCCGCGACTACGCAAAGGAAATGGGCGCGACTACGGCGTTTTCCGCCACGCAGTCCGCGGAGGCTCTTAACTTCATGGCTCTCGCGGGGTACGACGCGCAGACCTCGATGAAAATGCTCCCGAACGTCATGGATCTGGCGGCGGCGGGCGGTATGGAGCTTGCACGCGCTTCGGACATGGTGACCGATTCGCAGACGGCTCTCGGACTGTCGCTCGAACAGACGGAAACGCTTGTCGATCAGATGGCGAAAACGTCGAGCAAGACCAATACAAGCGTTTCACAGCTGGGCGACGCTATGCTCACTATCGGCGGCACGGCGAAGAATCTCTCGGGCGGCACTGCGGAGCTCAATCAGGTGCTTGGTCTGATGGCGGACAACGGTATCAAGGCGGGTGAAGCGGGTACACATCTGCGGAACATAATCCTCGCCATGAACCCCACTACCAAGGACGCACGGGAAGCCTTCGAGGAGTTGAACTTCTCGGCGTATGACTCGCAGGGAAATCTGCGGGAGATGTCGGAGATATTCGGCGAATTGAAGGAAAAGACCGCCGACATGACCTCGCAGGAGCGGCAGGACATCATCGGAAAAATGTTCAAGGTAACGGACATCGCGGCGGTGAACGCTCTTCTCGATACCAACGCCGAACGCTGGGACGAGGTAGCGGAGGCTATCGACAGCGCGGACGGCGCGGCGCAGGCAATGGCGGATACCCAGCTCGACAATTTGCAGGGTGATATAACGCTGATGAAATCGGCGTTCGAGGGCTTGCAGATAGCGATCTCGGACGAGGTTACGCCCGACCTGCGTGAGCTTGTGCAGACTGCGACAAAGGGCATAGAATGGCTGACAGACCACACGAAAACGCTGACGGGCGTTCTCATAGCGATGGGGACGGCGCTTGCGGCGATAAAGCTTCCCGTGATGATAGGCGCGGCGAAGTCGGCAATGATAACCTTCAATGCCGCGTGCGCTGCCAATCCGCTTGTCGCAATAGGCACGGCAGCGATCGTCACTATGACAGCCCTTGCCGACCACATCGACAAATGCACCGAAAAGATAAACGAGATCCCCGACGCCTACGAGGGGCTTGGCGATGAGGACATAGGCTTTGTCAAGTCGCTGACCGACCAGACCAACGATCTCACCGAAGCGACGAACCGCCGCAAGGAAGCCGAGGACAGGCTCCACGACGCGAAGAATCAGCGGTTCGTCCTCGAAAGCAGTCTGCGGCTCGCCGAACAGCAGTACAGCGAGATCATGGCGAAGACGGTCAAGACCGAGGAGGACTATATCCGTGCGGGCGAGCTTGAAAGAGAAGTTATCCCCGGGCTGACCTATGATATTCAGCACATGAACGCCGCCGTCGGAGAGCTGAGCGAGGCATATCTTACGGCGAAGCACAACGAGGACAGCCTTATCGAGACACAGCAGGCGGAAACGGCAGCTGCGGAGGAAGCGACAGCCGCGCAGGAGCAGCAGGCAAAAGCCGCCGCAGACCTCGCCGCCGAGCAGGAAAAACAGCTCGAAGCCGCGAAGAAGTCCCTCGAAAACTCGCTTACCCTGCACATCGAGATAAGCGGTCAGTCAGCGGAGCTTGACCGCGAGACCGCCGAGAGCATAGGGCGGGTCATTGACGAATACGACGAGCTTTATGAGGCGCAGGAAAAGGCTCTCGAAAGCACAGTGGATATGTTCGGGGGCTTTACCGCCGACACCTCGACGACCTTCGACAGCCTGTGGAAGAACCTTTCGGACACGAATTACTACCTCAACGACTGGGCGGCGGCTATCGAGCAGCTCGAACAGCGCGGGCTCGGTGAGGGGGTCGTGCAGTCCCTTAAGGACATGGGCACCGACAGCTGGGACATCGTCTACGCCCTCAACCACTCCACCGATCAGCAGCTTAAGGAGTATACAAAGCTGTGGGAGGACACCGAAGCCGATCAGAAAGACGTGCTCGACCGCATGACCGACGGCGCGAGATCCCGGACGGAGGAACAGCTCTCGGAGCTTTCGGGCATAGCGGGGGCGCATATCAAGGACTTCAGGAAGGCTTACGAGGAGCTCGGCGTGGAATCGGGCAAAAGCTACGCCGAGGGTATCGCCGCCTGCTATGACGACGCCTGGAAAGCCGCCGAAAAGCTTGGGGACGAAGCGCTTCTCGGACTTGCGGGAGTTCCCGAAGAGAGCTATGACGTGGGCAAGGACTTCACCATAGGCATTATCAACGGCATGAACGACGAGGAAGCCGTCGGGGAGCTGATCGAATCGGGGTACGACCTCGCCGACGCCATGACTGCGGTTATGCGCCGGGGGCTTGACGAGCGCTCGCCTTCGCACATCGCGGAGAAGATAGGCAGCTTTTTCACGAAGGGCATTGCGGTAGGTCTGAAGGAGGACATTCCCGAAGCCGAGGACGCGGCGCGAGAGATGGCTAAGGCGGTCATCGAAGCGGCGGAGCTGGACAGCCTTACGGGCTTTAGCGGCGTGAAGATAGCCTCGGCGGGGGACGGGCTGATAAAGAGCGCGGCGCGAATGAACGCCGACGGGCTCCGCGGTACGCAGTCCGATAACTACGGAAGATCTCGCCCGGAAAATATCATCTTCAACCAAACCATCAACAGCCCGAAATCGGTCAGCCGCTGGGACGTTTATCGGGACACGAAAAACCTCATCGGCACGGTAAAGGGGGCGCTTTAATGGCTTACGAATACACCCTTGCGGTGCGGTGCGCGGGCGGCGAGCTTGTCGAGCTGTCGCACGATACCGACAACATCGTGATAGAACAGGTGGAAGGGCTCGACCCGCCGAAGAACGACATCGGCACCGCCTACAACCCCGTGGGCGGCTCCACCTTCCGCTCGGCGCACGTTCAGGAGCGCAATATCGTGCTCCGCCTCGCCATCGTCGGGAACGCGGAAACACAGCGGCTGCGGCTGTATAAGCTCTTCAAGGCTGAACTCCCGCTGACAATTTACTTCACCGATGGGATCCGCGACGTGAAGATCACGGGCTATGTCGAGACCTTTGAGCTCGACATCTGCGCGAAGCCCGAGCGGGCGACGGTATCTGTGATCTGCCCCTCGCCGTGGCTGGAATCGGCGAACTCCACCGATTTTGTGCCGAGCTATAACGTGCCGATGTTCGCCGCGCCCTTCTCCATCGAGGAGGGCGACCCCGTGCCGATCTCGGAGGTCGCAGACCACCCGACGGCGCTGATAGCCAACACGGGGGACGTCGAGTGCGGGCTGGTCGTGACGGCGGAGTTCACGGGGGCGGCGTCGGGCTTCAAGGTCGCCAACGAAACGACGGGCAAGTTCTTCAAGCTGACCTACAGCTTTTCGAGCGGCGACAAGCTGACCATCGACACGCGGCAGGGGCGGCTCGCGGTAAGCAAAACGTCGGGCGGCACGACGACCTCTCTGCTCGCCAATATCGCGGCAAATTCGACATGGATAAAGCTCCCCGTCGGCGTGAACAGGATCGGCGTGACTGCTGACAGCAGCGTAGATAATGCAACGGTCACGCTTACGGCGGCGTTTTTGTACGGGGGGGTGTGAATGATACTGTACATAATGCGTGCAAATAACGGGAACGTGCGGAAAATCGCCGTGATAGATTCGGCTTCGTCGGTGATATGGGTGCGGCGGTACGACACGGCGGGAGAGTTTGAGATAGAAACGCCTGCAAGCGCGGAACTTTGGCGCATTTTGACATCATTCCTCGGCGAGCTGTTCGTGGAGCGAGAGGATAGCGATATTCCCATGTACATCGAGCGGATAAGAATGACCGAGGGAGTGGAGGGCGACGCTATCCTCATAAGCGGGCGGACTGCCGACGCGGTAATGGATAGCCGCGTGATAGGGTACCCAACGACCATTGACCATATACCATATGCAGGCGCTATTCGCCAGCTGGTCAACGAAAATCTGATAAATCCACCGACGCATACAGACTACCCGCAAGACCCCGAAACGCGGGTCTTGAGACCGTTTGCATTTGCAGGGTCGGCGCTTACAGGCGCCAACATCACACGCACATATCGCGGCGAAAATCTGCTTGAAGCGGTCGGCGGGCTGCTGTCAGAAGCGGGCTTCGGGCTGCAATGCCGATATGTCGGCGGTGCGTTTACGTTTGAGCTGCTGCAAGGGCAAGACCGCCCGAATGTCGTTTTTTCGCAGGATAACGAAAATCTGCTATCCTGCGAATACGACATCGACCTCCGCGAGAAATGCAATGTCGTTTTTGTAAACGCTACGGGCACGGAAAACACGGCAAAACCTGACGGGACAAATCCGTACACCATGACACAGCAGGCGGTGGTACTCGGCGCTATCAACTACAAACGGCGCGAGGGCAACATCGACGCAACGCCCGACCTCGAGGAGACTATCACCGAGAGCATACTCGGTGGGAACTGGGAACAGGGCGGATATAATTGGGACGGCACTCCGAACACGGACATCAGCAACTACCGTATCCGCTGCACTGATTTTTTCCCGTGTGGAAAAAAATTCTCCGTGACTGCTTCGGCAAGCGGCGCCCCTCTTGCGGCAAATTTTTGTTTTTACATAAACGCGGACGAAGATACGGGCATAGGGCAAGACGGAACGTTTGTCAACGGCGCGACCGCAACTCCACCAAGCAATGCAAACTATATGCGCGTATCACTGCGGAGGAATGACTTCAGCGCTCTAACGCCTGCCGACCTCACGGCAGCCAGCGAAACGCGATTGCAAACAAAATCCCTTGTAACCTACAAAAACGACGTCAAGGCGCTCGGTGTTCCGTATCAAACTAAGGCGCGGCAGCTGCTTAACGTCGAAACTGTAGACAATGGGCTATTTCGCCCGTATGTTGACTACTTTCTCGGCGATACCGTGCACATCATCACGGCGCACGGGGTAAGCGGCTCGGCAAAGGTGCAGGAAATCACAGAAGTTGAGGACGCGGAAGGATACCGCATTTACCCGACATTTTCCGAGTGGGAAATCGACAGCTAAAAAAGGGGGCGTATATTTTGGCTATTACATACGGATTTTTCGACAGCGACGAGGGCGACCGCCTTTACAGCGCCGCGGATCTAACGGACTACTTCCTGCGGCTGATACCCGACGGGGTCGCGGGCGGGCTGGAGGTGACAAAGATCAGCGGGCTTGTGGCACAGATCTCGGTGGGGTGGGCTTTTATCCGCGCAAGGTGGGTAAATATTTCCGCGCCCGAAACGATCTCTTTCGCGGCGAGCGCGGAAACGCAGAGAATCGACCGCGTTTTCTTGCGGCTAAATCTTGCCGCCAGTGCGCGCAACATTTCGATCGTTATCCGTGAGGGTACATCGACCTCCCCACCGATTCCCGTAAATACCGAAATCATAGCGGAACGCCCTCTTGCGCGCGTGACCGTCGGCGCGGAGGGTATAGTTGATATTACAGACGAGCGAGTGATAGTGCAGGGCTTCGGGGCGTTCGGGGGGCTGCGCCTGCGGCACATTTCCCCGACGGCATACGCGGCGCTGACCGTCAAAGACCCGAACACGTTGTATGTCGTTGACCCCGCGTTGGAGGTGTGAGCAATGGCAGATTTACGTATAGGCGCAAACTCGCCGCGGCTGTATCTCGGCGATAGGCTGGTAAACACGGGCGGTGACTATGATCTTGTCGGCACGCTCACCCCGAACAGTTCGGGCGCGTATATTTTCCCGCAGAGCTACGACTGGTCGAAGCCATGGGAACTGGGGACAGTGGTGCAAAAGGTTGCTTCGACGATCAACGAATACGGTTACATTTTCGGTCCGCAAAATTCTCACTATGGCTGCCCGAAGCTAAACATAAATGACCCGTCTATCGGGTTGATAGCGCCAAAGTACACGTCAAGTCCCGACACCGAGCCGCTCGGCATATACTTCGACTCGCCGCTGGAGCAGGGCAAGTCCTACTGGGTAAAAGCGGGATACGAGGGCAGCGCCACGAACAAAATATACATCGAAATGAGCGAGGACGGGCTTGTTTTCAACAGGCTCGGCGAAAAAGTGATCTCTTTTGTGCCGATCTATAGCCCGTCGGCGACTTTTGGGCTTGGAGGGGAAAACAATTCGTCATATTACAATCTTTGTCCCAAAATGGCTATTATTTTGAACGAGACATACATAAAAATCGACGGCGAGATCGTCTGGGGAAGGAGTGAGTAAGATGGACGCGGGAATAATCATATCCGTTATTTCGGGGCTGGTGGCTATTGTTACGGTGATAATCAACACGCGGGCTTCGTCGCGGGAAATGACCCACAAGCTGGAGACGGTGCAGGCTGTGACCGATACCAAGCTCGACAATCTTATCGCAGAGGTGCGGGAGCACAACAATTTCGCGCGGAGGTTCCCCGTGATCGAGGAGCAGATAAAAGTCATAAATCACCGCCTTGACGACTTGGAGCGTGATACGCATGAGCTTAAAAGACAGGATCGCGGCACTCCTTAAAGTTAAAAGTATCGTCACGATACTGCTGACAGTGATATTTTGCATTTTAGCATACCGCGAAACGGTCAGTGGGGAGCAGTTCATGACGGTTTTCACGACGGTGATCGCGTTTTATTTCGGCACTCAAAGCACGAAAGGGGAATGAATAATTGATACGCATACTCGAAAACTTTGCCGCGATAACGCCCGAAGCGGCATGGGCGGGGAAGATACTCGGGCGGCTGAAAAATTACGAAAACGAAGACGACAAGGAGGAAAGATCATCATGAGTGTACGCATGGATACGCTGGGGAGCGTTTACAAGTACCGCGATACGCAGGGGTTACAGCATTTCATTGGGGAGTTCTACGCTGATGAGACGAGCGACATCAGCGGGGAGACCACATTCGGGGCGATAGTCGCAGACCCGAACAGCACTGCGTATGTGGTGACGAGTGGCAAGCTGTACGTAATGGGTGGCGATGGAAAGTGGTACGATACCAACGGGAACGAGGTGGAGTGACATGGGAAAGCAGCATGATGCACTTTTCGCGGCAAAACTTGCAGGCAGTTCGGGCGGCGGCGGAACATCGGATTATACCGATCTTGCGAATAAGCCGAAGATCAACGGGACTACGCTCAGGGGGGATAAGTCGAGCACCGATCTCGGTTTGCAGGCGGAGATCACCGCAAACAACAAACTGTCCTCCGACCTTGTGGACGATACGAACGCAACAAATCTGTTTGTGACGTCGGATGAAAAAACCACATGGAACGGGAAGCAGAATGCCCTATCTTTCGACAGCGTTCCGACCGAGAATAGCACTAATCCGGTAACGTCAGGTGGGGTTTATGCTTTTGTAGTTCAGGGGCTTGGCAATAAAGTCGATAAAGTGCAGGGAAAGGGGCTATCAACCGAAGATTATACCACTGCCGAGAAAAATAAGCTCGCAAATATCGACGCTAATATAGACAGCACACCGACATCTGGAAGCACTCACCCTGTTTCGAGCGGTGGCGTGTATGATGCACTTGGGAACAAAGTCGATAAAGTCAGTGGAAAAGGTCTCTCGACGGAGGATTTCACCGCGATGTATAAGGCATGGCTCGACGCATCCATGCAATCACCGCTAAACCATAATGGCATTTTCAGAGGCAAAGATTTAACGAACATCTATACGATTGACGAAATGTATAGCATGATACATAGCGGTAATTTTGATGATCTGTTCTTAGGTGATTACATCAATGTAAGCATTACCACAACTCTCCCGGACGAAACGGTCAAGACCGAGACTGTGGGACTTATGATCGCCGTTTTTAATCCTTACTACAACGTTGGCGATAAAGTTGTGAACCCCCCAGTCCCTCACTTGGGGCTTATCCCCCGTGGTTACGGCTTCGCAACTGCGGCGAAAATGAACGAAACGAATACGACCACAGGCGGGTATCTCAACAGCTATATGCATCAAACAGTATTACCGTGTTATGCGAACAGCCTCAGAACAGCTCTGAATAATCACCTGTTATCGTATAGAACGATACTGTCTAATGCCGTCAACACCTCAACCCCGTCAATGGCGGGAGCAGGCATTACAGGAGCAGCCTCGGGTTGGGAGTGGACAACCGTTGAACTGCAACTGATGAACGAGGTGCAGGTATACGGTACTACGGTATGGTCCAGCTCCGCGTATGATGTGGGTGTGGATAACAGACAGTTACCCGTATTCAAATTTATCAACCCCGTACATTTTGGCCGTCTCACCTTCTGGCTTCGTTCTGTTGTTAGTTCTACGGGTTTCGCTTTTTGCAACAGCTACGGCTGCGCCAACAACTACGTCGCGTCCGACGAGAGTTACGTGCGCCCGCTTATTTTGTTTGGTTAAGGAGGTATCGACTATGATTATACATAAAACTAAATCCGAACTCGAACAGGAAGTCAGAAACCTCCAATGTGACCTGACAGCAACCGACTATAAAGTCATTAAGTGCTATGAAGCCCAACTTGTCGGCGAACCTCTGCCCTACGACAAGGACGTGATACACGCAGATAGGCAGGCTATACGCAATAGAATCAACGAACTGCAAGAGATCATCGACGGAATGCCTGATGAACCCGAGGAGGTGTGATATGGCATACATGACTTACGATGAATTCGAGAAAAAGTATCTCGGCTGGGCGGTGGATTTTGACGGCGTGGCGGGCGTTCAGTGCGTCGATCTGATCGACCAATACTTAAAGGACTGCTTCGGGATAACGGGCGTTTGGTGCAGCGGCGCTAAGGAGCTGTACAACAATTTTTCGAGCTACCCCGCACTCGTGCAGGCGTTCGACCGCGTTCCCAACACCGACGATCTGGTCGTGCGCAAGGGCGACATAGTGGTGTGGGGCGGCGGCTCGTGGGGGCACGTTGCTGTCGGAAACGGCGAGGGCAACAAGAGCTATTTCGTCAGCCTTGAGGAAAACACCCTCGGCAGGCACGAACCGACACAGCTTGTGAAACATCGCTTTGACAGCGACATCAGCAATCCGTGTCTCGGAGTGCTTCGCCCGAAAAAGGCAGCCGAACCCAAGCCCACGAAAGAGCTCGATACGTTTATTTGGTACAAGCGCGGCGACCGCGACGACGACGGCGAGCACAACATTTTCTGCATAAAGCAGCGGCTGAAAGGGTTGGGCTACAAGGTGGACGACACGGGCGGCTTCGGCGGCGGAACCGAGGAAGCCGTCAAGGACTTACAGCGTAAAATGGGCTACAAGCAGACGGGCGAGGTCGGCGAGAACTTCGTGCGGCTGGTCATGAGGTAAGGAAAACGGAGGTACAGATATGAGAGAATTGATAACCATACAGAAAAGGGAAAAGCTGAACAGAGTTTTCGCAAGCGACGAAGCGGGAGCGGGTAACGCTAATCATGAGTATGACATCTATCCCGCTGCGGACTTCGGTGAGGACAGTGAACCGCTCGCCGTGATACAGTTTCAGCACGGAGCGCGGAAACTGCCTGACAGCATTCACGGCGTACTGGATACAGACCTGTTGGAGATCGTTCGCGACAGGCTCAAAGGGTTCCAGTCGGGCGAGTTCTCTTGCCGTGAAAATGCCTGTGCGCTCACGCACATTGAGGAGGCGCTCATGTGGATGAACCGCCGCGTGGAGGACAGGATAGAACGTAATGTTCTCGGAACAAATATGAAATGATAGTTCAAGCCCCTCCGTGTCGTACTTTCGGCGCGGAGGGGCTTTTTATGCTGTAATTTCAAGGGGGATCGCCTTTCTTTTCGTGTCATATCCGTGTCATAAGCCTATGAAAAACGGGTAATTTAAGCGCATTTTTCTTCATTTTATATGTAAAATACTACATAGCCGAAGCAATAAAAAACGCGCTATTACGCGAT